>CETH01183624.1_pt1 | contig 23960 bp, 19 predicted proteins | sample 361461 | NCBI WGS metagenome assembly CETH01 (sample SAMEA2622695, study PRJEB7988) | marine metagenome | isolation source: saline water (ENVO:00002010), including
GCTGATGAAGAAGCTCCTGCTGATGAAGAAGCTCCTGCTGATGAAGAAGAACTTCCAGAGGCAAGTGAAACAAACGATGAGAATGCTTCGCAGCCAATTAAATTCAAAGAAGAATTTATAGTAACGGTAAAAGTAGGTTCAGCAATACCTTTTGGAACAAATCTAAAAAATCAATTTTCCAGTGGAATGAATTTTAGCGCTGATGTCGCTACTCCATTTACCCCTGCAGGATTTAAAATATCAGGACATTTAAGCATGTTTAATCTAGCTGCATCAAGTGATGACTATACAGACTATAATGTGAAATCTATTGGGGTTAAAGCTGGAAGATCTATCTCAATAATAGACGTCTATTTGGGCTTTGGACTAGCTAATGCAAGTGGAACCACAATGTACGCTCCTTATGAAGACTACTCAATGACAACGGCATACATTTCCGGAGGAGTTGCTTATACATTACCCCTCTCTGGACTTTTAGAAAATATAAAAATTGAAAGTCTTCCCATTAACTTTGGAAATTTGAAAGTTTCAATCTCAGCTGGGGGAATAGAAGTTTTTGGTGCACCATCTGAGGGTGAATCTCAAACAAGTGATTTGCTGAACTTTGGATTAGGTGTTAGCTACCCACTTTTGTTTTAATATAAAGTTCACATCTTGATTTAAAATAAAAAAGCCTTTTTTAAAAAGGCTTTTTTATTTTAAATCACTCTTATAAAGCTTCCACATGCTTGATATTATATCATCTATTGAATATTTAGGAACCCACCCAAGAAGCCTATTGGCCTTATTGAAGGTTGAAATTAAGATAGGCGAATCACCTTCCCTTCTTTCTTTTAAATTATACAATATTGACCTCTCAGTTACTTCCTCAGCAATCTTGATAGCCTCTAAAACTGAATATCCAACACCAGTTGACAGATTCATTGTTGAACTTTGATTATTATCTAAATAACTGATTGCCTTTACATGGGCATCTGCTAAATCTAATACATGAATATAATCTCTGATACACGTTCCATCTTTAGTGTTATAATCATTTCCAAATATATTTAAACTAGCTCTTCTATTATTAGCTACTTCCATAATTATTGGAAGTAAGTTTTTCGGTGATTTTTCTTTTATTTTTATCAAATCTTTTTTTGTTGAATATCCAGCCACATTAAAATATCTAAAGGCTACAAATTTGATATGCTCTAATTTTGAAATCCATTTTAAATAATTTTCTACATATAATTTTGTATATCCATAGTGATTGATGGGTTGGACTTTATGAGTTTCATCTACAGGGGCTTCCATCTCTGAGTTTCCATAAACTGCGGCAGTTGATGAAAAAACAAATTTTTGAACTTTAAATTTTATAGCAACTGAAATTAAATTAATAGATCCTACAATATTGTTTTCAGTATATATAGTGGGATTATTCATAGACTCAGCTACAGACTTAAGGGCTGCCATGTGGATAATAGAATCTATTGAATATCTAGAAAAAATATTTTCTAATTCATCTTTTTTAGTAATATCTCCAAATACAAACTTTGCTTTTGAGTTCAAGTTCTGTTTGGAACCAGTTGACAAATTATCTAATACTATAACATCAAACCCAAGCTCACATAACAAATCTACAATATGGCAACCTATATACCCAGCACCACCTGTTACAAGTATTTGCATATCAAGAACTTTCACTGACCCCTATTTGAAAATGTTTAAAACCTTTTGATAAAAGTGTATCTCTATTATAAATATTTCTACCATCAAAAATAACTGGCATATTCATAGATTCCTTGATTTTATCAAAATCTGGGGAATGGAAATCTTTCCATTCAGTAAGCAGAGCTAAAGCATCTGCATTTTTCAATGTCTCGTATTTATCTTTGTAAAATTTTACTTTAGGATTATTTTCATAATAGTTTTGAGCATTCTGCATACCTTGAGGATCAATAATATTAGCTGAAAAACCACTTTGCAATAACATATCTAGAATCTTAATTGCTTGAGATTCCCTAATATCATCAGTCCCTGGTTTAAAAGTTATACCCCAAATGGCGATTGTTACATCATCTATTTTTTCATTATTAAAGAAAGTTAGAATCCTGTTAGCAAAATTCTCACCCTGTAATTTATTTATTTCTAAAGTTGATTCAGAAGTTTTTGATGTCAAACCAACATTCTCAAATTGTTTTTTTAAAGAACTAACATCCTTTGGAAAGCAAGATCCTCCAAATCCAATACTGGGATATATAAAACTATAGCCAATTCTATTATCACTCCCTATCCCTATTCTAACATCGTTAACATTTGCGCCAATCTTTTCACATAACTGACTTATCTCATTAATAAAAGATATTTTCATCGCCAACATTGCGTTAGCAGCATATTTTGTTAACTCAGAACTTGGAATATCTAAGAAAATCAACTTTTCATGATTCATTGAAAAAGGTCTATACAATTCTCTAAACAAGTCTTTTAATTTTTTATTTTCCAAACCAACTATTATCCTATCTGGACGCATAAAATCGTTCACCGCCTTACCTTCTTTTAAAAATTCTGGATTATTGGCAATATCAAAAGAAACTTTTACTCCTCTATCATCTATTTCTTTTTTAATTGTATCCTTAATTAAAGCTGTAGTACCAACTGGCACTGTAGATTTTACGATAACAACTTTATAATCATCTATATACCTACCTATATCTTTTGCAGCCTTTAAGATATAATCTAATTTTGAACTTCCATCATCATCCATTGGGGTACTAACTGCTAAAAAAATAATTTCAGATGATTTTATTCCATCTCTTATTTTAGTTGTAAATGAAAGCCTATTCTCCTTTATTGATTTATTAACAATATCATCTAAATTATCTTCAAAAATTGGAATAACCCCTTTATTCAAGGAATTAATTTTATTTTCATCAATATCAACACAACAAACATTGTTACCTACATCTGAAAGGCAAGAACCTGTAACTAAACCAACATATCCTGTCCCAATAACTGTAATATTCATTTTATGTTTCCTTTATAACTATTTATTTATTTTATAATTAACTGATAATAAATAATTTGCACCTAAATTATCATACATAGATTCAAACCAATATGAAATAGACGAATTAATTTCAAAGTTATATAATAATTCATAATTAATATCAATTATAAATCCTTTCATTAGCCTATTATCTCCAAATGGGAATGCTTCATTATAACCATCTTCAATTGTATAGTCTAAAAAATCTTCATTAAACTCTGAATACAAAGCCTCATCCCCTTTAAGTAAATATGAAAATTGAATTCCTCCAAATCCTCTTTTGTGAGATGTTTTTATACCTAAATTTATATTCCAAAAATTATTACCTAAAAAATGCCCCATGGGTAAGTTCTTGTGAACATATTTCTCATAGGCAAATCTTGGAGCATTAAATGTTCTATTTGATACCATTAAATAATTAATAGTATATACGTATTTATCATTTAATTTTTTTTCCAATTCAAGAATAAATCCATATTCATTTGGCTCTAAATCAGATGGTTCTTTATTGTCAATCTGCAAATCATCTAAAACAAATTCAAAAAATAAGCTTAGTGTATTATTCCTATAATAATATTCAAATGATAAAATAGAATTAGAAGGAAACCTCCTGTGATTTTTGTGGTACACGTAATAAGGAAGCAGTGGATTTAGTAATGCTAAATTAATTGATTTATAGGACCCACCGTATAAAATTAGTTCATTTATTGCCATATACCCATTTTTAAATTTATAGTTCAATCTATGACCGTTTAGATGCCTTGTCGTATCTATAGATGTTGGCCCTAATGGGATTGGGTGTGGACTCAAAGAGAGATAAAAAGAACTAATAGAAATATTTTTTTTCTTAAAACCAAATAATAATTGATCAAAAGAAGATCCTCTAGACGAAAATAAAATACGATTAAAAGAGTAGTGCCCTGGATGAAAGTAATCTCTTCCCAATTTTATAAAAAAAACATCGTCATTATAAGTAATGTATGCCTTTTCGACATCAGCACTACCACCACCATAATTATCATTCCAATACTCAAAATAATCTTCCCTTGCTTTCTTTTTACTATTTTCAGCATATAGAGAAAAAGAAGAATTCCAATTTTCATTAATTTGAGTATTATATGAATAAAGAAAATAGATGTTATTTTTATCATAAAAATATTGAGAGTAATCAATCAAAGAACTCATGTATGTATATTTAAATAATATCCCATGTTTAAAATTATTATTTTGAAATTCAGAAAAAGAATAATTAAAGTGTGAATCAATAGACTGGCTATCATTAATAAAATTATAATATACTCTATTGTAATCCCGCGAATATAAAAATATCAAAAATATTAAATATAAAAATGCGTACTTATGAAAGTTCATAAAATTTACATACATTTTTATAAATATAATCCATCTGTTCTATAGTTAATTCTGGATACATCGGTAGAGATAAAATTTCAGATTGATATTGCTTTGAAAGTGAAAAATCTTCTTCTGATAGATCTAAATACTTGTATGCTTTTAAAAAGGGTAATGGCTTTGGATAATGAATCGCAACGGAGATTCCATTATCTTCTAAATATGTTTTTAATTCATCCCGCCTAGTGCATTTTATTACATACAAATGATAAACATGTTTTGCATTATTATATTTAAGAGGTGTTGTTACATAATCATTTTTTTTAAATAATTCATCATAATATCCTGCATTATCAATTCTTTTTTGAGTCCATTCTTTTATATATTTTAGTTTCACATTTAATATTGCAGCTTGTAATCCATCTAATCTGCTATTAATGCCTTCTATCTCATGTTTATGCTTTATTAATGAACCATGATTGCTGTATTTCCTACAAAAGTCTGCATAGTCATTATTATTGGTAATTATAGCTCCAGCGTCACCATATGCTCCCAAATTTTTTCCTGGGAAAAAACTAAATGTCGCTATATCGCCATAAGTACCAACTAGCTTTCCATCATATTCAGCTAGATGCGATTGAGCGCAATCTTCAATTAATTTCAAATTATATTTTTTACATAGTTTAGAAATTTCTTTTATTTTTGCTGGTAATCCATATAAATGAACTGCAATAAGAGCTTTAGTTCTATTATTTATTTTTTCTTCAATTTTAGAGATATCAATATTATGATACTCATCTATGTCTACAAAAATAGGTTTTGCTCCAGCTTGAGTTATTGTTTCAGCTGTAGAAATCCAAGTATTCGAGACAGTTATAACCTCATCTCCCCTGCCTATACCTAGTGATTTTAAAGCTATATATATGGCATCTGTACCATTCCCGCAACCAATACAATGCTTGATTTTATACAAATTTGAATATTTTTCTTCAAATAATTTTACATGCTTACCTTTAATAAATGTAGTTTCAGTTATTACTCTAGCTATAGCATCATCAATTTCTTTTTTAATTGATATATATTGAGACTTTAAATCTACGAATGAAATTTTCAATTTTATTGCTCCATGATTAAAGATATTTTTGCTTCAAATCCATCTTTGATGTAAATAGAATTTCTTCTTTTTGATTTATAAAAATTTTTAAAAAATTTAAAAATTTTAGTGTCTTGAATTAAAACATTACTATCATTATTTGCATCCCAATAGAAAGAATTTATTAAATCAATATCTTTCTCTGAAAAATTATATCTTTTCATACCCCATTCATTAATTTTTGAAACAGATTTCGCTGGACTTCCTACTGCAACTAAAAATGGAGGTATATCTTTTGTTACGATAGAACCCATCCCAATCATCGAATAGGCTCCTATAGTTGTTTTTTGATGTAATACAGAAGATAAACCAATATTCGCATATTCATGAATATGTGAATGTCCTCCTATCTGACAATTATTTGATAAAATAACATTATTAGATATATCTGCATCATGTGGGATGTGATTATATGCCATCAAATAACAATTATCTTGAATTCTTGTTAAATCGTTCATTGGCTGATGCACTGTTGAAAATTCTCTTATCACATTATTAGAGCCAATTACTATTTTACTATCTTTAGCATTAAAATTAAATCCATTTAATTCATATTTGTCATAACTGTGTTGTGAAATCTCACCAATTACCACATTGTGACCGATATAATTATTGTCTCCAATAATTACGGGTCCCTTTATTATTGTATTATGACCAATATAATTATTTTCCCCTAGAACTACGCTAGAATCTATTTTTGAACTTTTTTCTATTTTGGGTTTAAAATTCATCTATCTTATCTATTATTGTTTTATTTAAAACAATAGCATATCCTGAAATTGTTTTTTCTTGACATGTAGAATCAAAAATTTCAGTATTAATTTTCAACGTAAAATTTGCTTTATTTATTTCCTCTACAATTAATTTTGCACAATATTCTTCGTTTGGATACATGGGCTTCTTAAATTTTAATAATTGTTCTAAATATATCGTTCCAGGACCTGGGAATAATGTTCCAAAAATTTTTGAAAAGATACTTGCAGAAAGGAATCCATGCATAATTTTTCTTTTGAATACTGTTTTTTTTGCATAATTATCATCTAGGTGAATAGGGTTCAAATCTCCTGTAATATGTGCAAATTTTTCAACTTCTTTATCTGTAAAAGAAAAAGGTATCTTATACATATATCCAATTTTAAGATCTTTAATCATATGATAAAATTTTAACAACTTTTGCAGCATGGTTTGCATCAGTTATACAAGGCGTCCCATTTAAAATCGAATCAACGAATGCTTCAATTTCTTTTTTTAGTGGCTCTTCCCAGTTTATTTTTGGGCATAACACATCTCCACTCTTATGATTAAATATTGGCATTACATTTTTATCAAAATCCATATTTTCACCCAGAATAGCCATTCTGTCTATACTTTTATCAAAAATTGTAATTTTATTTTCAGAGATATCATCATATACAATCATTTTCTTTGAACCTACTACAGTCATTTTTCGTACTTTTTGTGGATCTAGCCAACTAACATGAATATTGGCAATAATATTATTAGGATATGTTATATTCATAAACACAACGTCATTAATATCTTCTTGAATATAACTATTTCCAAATTTTGAAACATTTATTGGTACAGGATTATCTAGCCAATATTGAATAATACTGATATCATGAGGAGCAAAATTCCATAAAGCATCTACATCTGAACGAATTCGACCTAAATTTAATCTTTGACTATAGATATATCTAATTTCACCCAATGCATTTGAATCAATTAATTTTTTTACATATTTAACTGCCGGATTATATAGAAAGGTATGGCCAACCATAGCAATTAATTTTTTTTCTTTAGCAATTTTTTCAATTTTGAGTACCTCATCTAATGTTTGAGCCATGGGCTTTTCAACTAGAATGTGTTTCCCTGCCTCAAGACATTTTATTGCTAAATCATAGTGTGTAGATACTGGAGTTGAAATAATTATAGCATCTATTTCAATGTCATTAATTACGTCATCTAGGTTACTTGAAACATCTATAGTGGGAAAAGTATTTTTCACGTAGTTACATCTATCAAGAGATAAATCAACTACCTTTCTAACATTAGAATTTTGATTGGACATTAAATTTCTAAGTAAATTAGGTCCCCAATATCCTACCCCAATTTGGCCAAAATTAACTTTCATATTATCATTCATAGTTTACAATGTATAATTTATCATAATAACTGCTTGTAATCAAATTAATAGTAGCTATGCACTTTTTATTTTATTTGTTAAAATATTCCATATTGCCATGAAAAAAAACTTAATATCTGTTAGAATAGGTTTCTCTTTTTTTTGTTTTAAATATATTCTTTCTGATTCTAAAGAATTATCAATTGACTGCATATTTAATGCCACATAGGGAGGGATACACCCTGGCTTATATTTTTTTCTAATTTCTAATAAATCAGTAGGATATTCTTTTAAGAAGACTTTACTTAATGGCCTAACTCCAACTAGTGACATCTCACCCTTTATAACATTTATTAATTGTGGAAGTTCATCTAGCCAATACTTCCTAAATATATGCCCCCAATATGTTACCCTATAATCATCTTTTATTTTTCCATTCTCGCCATATCCATGATCTTTTAATATAAAATCTTGAAGATATTCAGAAAATGGATACATCGTTCTAAATTTATAAACATAAATAATTTTATTATTTTTCCCAATTCTCTTCATTCTAAAAATAGGATCATATGATGCTTTCATATCAAAGGAAGGGTTGCCTGTTTTTTTTGAAATCACATAAAGCAAATTGTTAAACTCCCAATATTCAACAATATTAAATCCACATGATATTAATCTACCTAATATTTCTGCTTTTGAGATTACTCTATTTTTCCCATTTGTAATTGAAAAATAAATTTGTTTTAATAGTGGAATCTTAGGGATAGCTCGTTTATATAAAAAATCGAAAAAAAGGAAAATGTTTTTAAATCCCCAAATCGCTCCATATGATTTTCTGGATTGTCTTTGTTCGATTGTCTCGCTAACCGTTATATAAAATCCATTTAGATTTAAAATAGAATTGGCTTTATTATGAAATTTATTTATTCTCCTAATATTATTTAATTTTTCAAAATTTATTAATAAATCAATTTTGGGGTTAATAGCATGATTAAGATCTTCTAATTTTGAAGTATTTATAATTTCTTTTTCATCAATTTCCAAGTTTACATGAGATGAAATTATTTTTTTAAGTTCTATATTCATAAAATAATTTTCTTTAAAATTTGAATTTTTTATCATAATCCATATTTTTTTTCATAATAGAAATACTCTCAGGATAATTCTTAAAAAACCATATTAAAAATTTAGTTAAATCAATCTTATCATTTAACATTTTATTTTTTCTATCTTTAAATAGTCCAAAGTTCTCTTCAGTTAAAAGCTCAATGCCTTTTTTTATAGAAGCTAACTGATCGATTGAACTTTCATTGTAATTAAATACTAAATTGTATTTATTTTCTTGTTCATCAGTATAACCCCTGCCATCATTATCTAAATAAATAGCAGGAGTACCTAAACAAATGGATTCTGAAGCCATAGTTGCACTCTCACCGTAAAACAATGAAGAATATGCTAAAGCATCATGCATCATCTCTGGAGGTATTTTAATTCTGTATTTTTCTAGTTTTTCAGGCAAAACTCCTTCAGATGAAATGAATACTTTTGCATATTTTGAAAATTCTAAAACAGCTTTAATCTTATTTTCCAATGTTAGTCCTGTATGACCTTTATCATGTACAGCATTCCACGAAACAAATCTAATAATCACATATTTATCTGTTTTATTTATTTTAAGTATATTGAATATATTCTCACTAGGAACAAAATAAGGATCTGATAAATAGCTCAATTCCATAAAACTATTAAACCTTATTTGTTTTTTCCCTAGTGATCCTTTATAGCATGAAGGAGTTAGAATTACTCTTGAAAAAGGATTAGTTAAAAAATGGTGTAATTTAGCATGCTCTGTATCGTTAATTGATATATGGTCTATCCTCATTATATATGAGGCAATAGCTGGATATGGTGTTCCAAAACTAATTACATAGTCTGGTTTAAATTTAAATAACTGAATTAATGTAAAATAAATTGCATAAAAAAAATAAATGAACTTGCTAAAAAAAGAACTTCCTCCTACTCCTCGATCTATATAGGAAATTTTATATTGATCTAATAAATAGTGTTCAATCTCTTTATTCCGTGATATGATTTTAAATATTACTCCGCTATTCTTCATTATTTTAATCATGTTTTTAAAATAATGAACATGTGCTGGATGATTAATGTCTATTAAAATTTTCATTAATTATTAATAAATTTACTGTGCCATTCATATATATTAATCCATTTCCATATATCTTTTGTCATATTACCATTTAAGGATAAATGGTCTTTATATTTTCTTTTACAATCCTCTACATCAAAAAAATTAAGGTTATTAAATGAATTTGAATTTAACATATCATTTATATAATTTCTGAATTTCAAGGATCTAAACCAATTATCAGAAGGCGTGGAAAACCCTTTCTTATCTATTCTATTATAAATTTTATTTGGAAGAATATCTTTAACTGATTCTCTTAATATGAATTTTGTTGTAGATCTATTTATCTTCATGTCCGCTGGAAGTGATAGCGTTTTTTCAACTAAATTATGATCCATGAAAGGAACTCTAGATTCAATAGAAAAATTCATTGAATTCAAGTCATCCCATTTCAATAAATGTTCTAACTTGTATTCAAAATGTTCAACCAATGACTTATTTAATGATTTTGGATTATATAAATCTTTAGATATGCCAGAGACATCTTTATACTCATAAAAAAAATCTTTATTTATACTTCCAAATATTTTATTTCCAATTTGATCTTGTATCATTTTAGGCGCTAGATAAAACATCATATATTTTAAAGCATAAGTTGATTTATGTGTTTTTAAATAATAGAACAACTCGCTTGTTAACTTTAAAAATCTTAAAGTCATAAATAATTCTTTAAAATAAGAACCAAAAAAATAATGATAACCCCCTAATTGCTCATCTGCACCTTGGCCATCTAATGACACAACAATGTTTCCTTTAGCTAATTCCATTACTTTATATTGAGCATATGGCCCAATACTTGCTACTGGTTCTCCTTGCGCATATATAAATTGCTGAAAATCTTTGTAAAATGTATCTGCTGTAGGCGATGTGAAAAACATATTATTTAAAACAGTTTTGTATTCATTAATAAAACTACTTTCGTCTGCCCAAGAATCATTATAAACTGCAGAAAAAGTTTTTACATCTTTTAGTCCAAAATCAGAAAATACAATTGATGTAATTGTGGACGAATCTATTCCACCACTTAAGCTGACTCCAATAGGAACATCACTTCTTAGTCTTAATTTAACAGAGTTCCTGAGCTCTTGTCTATATTCTTGGGGGGTCATTAAAACAGAGTTAATATTGTCACTTAAATTATACCACCTATCTACAGAAAAAGAATTATCTTTAACTGTAAAATAATGACCGTGCTTTAATTTAAATATATCTTTAAAAAAAGTTTCATTAGATTGATCAGTTCTGTTGTAAACCAAATATTCATAAATAATTTTTTTGTTTACATACCTATCTTTTATTAATGGAATAATAGATTTTATTTCAGATGAGAATATAAGATTATCATTATATTGTGTGTAATACAGTGGCTTAATTCCATATCTATCTCTAGCGCCAAAGAATGAATTTTTTAATTTGTCATATATCACAAATGCCCAATCACCATTAAATTTATCTAAACATTTTTTACCCCATTTTTGGTAGGCTGCTAAAATCACCTCTGTATCTGTTTTAGTAATAAACTTATAATCATTCTTTAATTCCTCTTTTAATTCAAGATAATTATAAATTTCACCATTAAATATTATGCCATATCTACTATTATTACTAAACATCGGTTGATGGCCAGCTGAAGATAGATCCAAAATACTTAATCTAACATGCCCTAAACCAAAATTTTTTTCAACAAAGACGCCTTGATCATCAGGACCTCGATGAGCTATTTTATCCATCATTAAATGTATAGAACTTGTATCAATTGATTTATTTTTTAAATTAATTATTCCTACTATCCCGCACATTTTTTATTTAAGCTCCTTATATAAAGTCGTTAATGCATGTAATAATTGTGCTTGTGGCCACCTTAAATAGGGAACTTTATGTCTCGTTCCAAAAGAGGTTACCCTGGTAATAAAATATCCTTTATCCGTTTGAAAATTTTGAATAAGATCATCTGCTAAAAAAATAGATTTATCTAAAGCTTTATCGATTGTGTCTTTTAGCAATACACCCAATGTAATTCCTTCGGCGTAATCATACATTTCATATTTTCTTAATTTAGCATACTTTGCAATAGAAAAATGTTTAGGGCGTCCATCAGAATAAAAAAGATTATTAATATAGTAATTATATCCCTTATTAATTGCTTCTAATAAGTCTTCATCTTTATTAATTAGATAACATTTATATAAATTCCTAAGGATAAAACATGTATGGAAATTATCTATGAAATTATTCTTTGGTTCTTTAGCTTCATAATACCACTCCCCAAAATCACCCTGATATGATAGGACAAATTCAATATTTTTTTCAGCTTCAATCTTATAGTCTAAATTATTGCATAAATCAAAAGCCTCTATTAGGACTGCAGCCCTATAAGTATTAGCATTAATAACTACATCCTCTTTTATTGGGCTATAACTGGAGCACATTGTCCCATTTGGCATTTTGGTCTGCTTTAAATCATTAAATGCAAATTCTGCAATTGATAGGGCCACCCTTTTACTAGATTCATTACCAGTAATCTCATAATGCTTTTTAAAAGCCCAAAATGCGTATGGAGTTATTGTTATTAGTGGTATACCTGGTTCCCAATAATCGTCTCTTGAATGTTGCCATCCAAATGTGTAACCCCATGAATATCCGCTATATCCTTTAGAAGAAGTTTGAAGCATAATATCAAGAAAATGCTCACCCCTTGATAAAAAAGATGGATCATTATTTATTTCAAAAAGGTTAAAATAACTTAGAGCAAAATGTGCATCTCCAATCACTTCACGATGAGGGGAACTATATTTTTTTTGAATAGATGGAAGAAAATTTTCTAATACTAATCCCCATAATGCTAATGGGAATCCAAGAGCTTTATTTTTATAAAATATCTTTTTTGCTAAAACTCCAGTTTTAGAACTCCAGTAGTCCATTCTATCATATGATAGTTCGCCATACCCATTAAACCAATCAAGGAAACTATCTATTGAATTATTTAATTCTTTTTTCATTTACTAACTAACGTAATTAATTGCCTCTATAAAACCTTTAGCCATATTTTTCATTGAACCCTCATTCGTAATTGTTTCTTTCGCACTTTTTGATATAATTTTATAATTATTATCATCATTAATTAGATAATTAACTTTATTTAACAAGTCATCTATATCATTTTCTCTATATAAAAAACCATTAATTCCTTCCTTCAAATAATATCCTTCAGGACCATGATTAACATCTTCAAGAATTATAGGTAATCCATAATAAAATGCTTGGTTGATCGCTAAACCAATAGCTCCTGGCATAATAAAAACATCAGATAACTTATAATATTCACATATAATTTTTTCATCATAAATTGAACCCAAATAATCTATTTTTGAAGTTTTATTAATTGCATCTATTTCTTTATTGGTCACACCTGGTCCAATTAATATAATTTTAACATTATCTTTAACTAGTTCTGCTAATTTAATTAATTGAATAACTTTTCTATTATTTGTATTCATTCGTCCAATACATAATAATACAACTTCTTCCTGAAAATTATATTTTTTCTTTAATTCTTGTTTTGTTAATTCAATTTTAGGGAATACATTAAAATTAAGTGTATTATTTGCAACAAAAACTTTTTCAATATTAGCTTTGATGTATTTTTTTTGTTCAGGGGTATAAATAATCAGAGAATCAGCCAACTTTTGTCTTAAATAATATAATTGATTTTTAATAGCTTGATTTTTCTTTTGAAGGTTAATGCCGTGAGACCATAAAATAATTTTTTTTCTTTTCAACTTCAGTGTTAGCATAAAAGGAATAAGAAATAAATATCTTAACCAAATAAATTGTATTATAATTTTACAGTTATATGTTTTTACCTCTGAAATAAGATTTAAAAAACTATAATTAATTCCTTTTATGAAATTTTCATCAATATTTTTTTTATTATTTTTTAAATCATAAATAACTATTAAATCTAAATTGAATTCTTTTTTAAATACACTTTGAAATTCTTTGTAAATTGGAATTCTATAATGCTGAAGGTCTTGATCAAATAAGATAATTTTTTCCATCAACTAAGTAAATCCTTATTTTAATAAAATAAATTTCATCTGGTAAATAATGAACTCTTCATTCTATTAATTATAGGTTTAATAAAAAACCTTGAAATCGCCTGATTGTTCGGATATTCTAAATAGTCTCTTTCCCATGAAAATGTATCTCTATAATTTCTGAATGAATTTTTTATACCTAATATCGATTTTAATTGATTCGAATTAATAATATCTTCTTCAAATTTAGGTGCAGCTCTAATTCCGAATGGGTAGGAAAAAGAATCTACTTTTATATTTGTTTTCTCAAAAATAGTGTTGATAGAACCAGATATTTCATCCTTTATCTCATTAAGTTTTAAAACGTTAAATCTTGGATGTGATTTTGAATGTGAACCAATTGTAAAGCCACTATTATGCAAATCAATAATTTGTGAAGATGTTAAATATGGTTTATTCTTTTCAAGGAAATCTTTGAGTGGTTCATCGCTAACAATATCCCAAATAATATTAACGTTATTTTTAATTGATAAATAATTCCAATAATCACTGAATTCAAGCAATGATTTATCAATGATATGTAAAATATTTTTATACTTATTAGAAAACGCTTGTTTGATTTTATTTATTTTCTTTTTATCCAGACATGATTCTAAATAAATTAATTTATTCCTCCACATCATATCCGCATTATCTATAACATCAGAAATCACATAGAATGTGGCAGAGATATTTTCCTCTAATAAAATTGGAGCAATCGTCGTATAGCATTCAGAGAATCCATCATCAAATGTAATGACTAAACATTTTTCTAAAGATTTATTATTATTTGCCCTTTCTATTGCTTCATTTAATGATATGATATTGTAATGCTTTTTAAAAAATTTAATCTGCTTTTTAAAAGTTGCTATGTTAAATGAATTGAAATAATAGTTCCTTTTATTATCTGTAACTGTATGATAAAATATTATTCTTAAACTTTTATTTTCAAAATGTGAAATAGCACTATGAAAAATTGAATTTTTTTCAATCATACTTGATAATATATTGAAAATATAATTTTTCATTTATTTAATATTTTTTGAAGTGTTTTATTAAATGTAAAGTCATTATCATCATTCATAGAATAAGAGATGATGCTTTCTTTTCTTATATATTTTTTCATTATTCTTTTACTAATAATATATTTTAATTTAATCTCTTGAAAGATTGTCCAATCAGCATCCATAAAATATCCAATACTCCTTTTCTGCAAAACTCCTTGTAACTTTTCACCATTTTCTAATTTATTTAAAGCAATATTATACAATTTTACAGCTCCAGAAAAATTTTTCATATATAGAGAGATGGCATTATCATTTTCTTCGATTGATGGCAAATAATGATAAAGAATAGGTCCACCATCTATATCTGAATTAATATGCATTAAGGTTCCTCCGCAAAAATTGGGTCTTTTATTTGCTGCAGCCCATAAAATTGTTGAACTACCATTATAAAAAGGAGATATTCCACTATGAAAATTAAGGCTAGCTATTTTAGCACTTTTAATAATTTCAGTTTTTGCAATTTCTCCACCTAAAAAACAAATAACATCTACATCTAAATCCTTAACTAGCTTTATAGTTTCAGGATCATTAATTGAGTTAACATTGAAAATTAATGATTTAGGGATTTTTTCATATAGTTCAATAAATTCCCTGAAATATTTCTTTTCATAATTATTTAATAACTTAGTAGAACTCTTATTACTTAAAACCTGATATATTGAAACTGAAATATTTAAAATACTCCAAAGTACTCCATAGAGTTTATCTTTTTTAATTTTTCTTTTTAATTTTGAGATAAAAGAAGTTTTGAAATTTTTTCTAGGATGAATAACTCCAACCACATTATGATTTTTAAATATACTATATATCCAATATTTATGATGAGGCTTCTGATTAGTGACTAATAATATTCTATTCATTTAACTAATAAAATATCCTTTCTCTTCTAGATTTTCATCAAACAAGTTATTTAATTTCTTATTATCATCAGAAAAAATATTATTTATTTTATTAATGATATCATCATCTAATAATTCTTTAATATTTCGTCTAATAAAATACGATGAGCTGTAATCAAAAAATCTTATTCCTCTAACAAATAGATTGAAATAAATAAAATAAGGAATCCTAGTAATATTAGGTTTATATGTACCTTTATTTTGATTTAATAATCCTTTTTCCTTAATTAAAAATAAATTTATTATTCTTAATATTTTTACTCCCCATAAAGATAAACCCATTCTCTGATTAAATAGATTTCTTTTGACATTGAAATCCAAAGGAACATCCATGAATTTATTTAGTTTGACAAGTGTATCATCCTCATCTTTCAATAAATTTTCCTGAAAAATAATATGGACATTTTCATTCCCAAATTTATTATATAGCTCATTAATTATTAAATAATAATAATTCTCAAAATAATTTTTATGATCTAAAGAACAATTTATTATTTCATTAAAAAAATCTTTAAATGTGAGTTTCCCACCATCAACAATGTATTGGGAATATCGTGATAAAATTAAACTTTGATGATTTCTAATAACTAAAATAATTTTAGGTTGTTCAATGGTATTTTTTATTCTATCAATTATCAATTTAACAGATTCCAAGGTGGTTCCATGTATCGATAATAAAGGATGTATGTCTGGTAATATTATATGTTCATCGCTCTCAAGTTTTATATCATTAATGTTAGCTTCTTCAAATAATGAATAATAATATTTTTGTCCTTTCCCATATTTATTTAAATCATTATTTAAAGGAGCAAAAAAACGTGATTTTTCAATGAAAAAAATATTTTTTACCTGCTTGAAGTATGCCTGCAACCAAGATGAGGCAGATTTAGAAAAACCAATATGTAAGAAAAATTGTAACATGTTTTATAATGAAAATTGATTCACTATTTTCTCCCATTCGTTAGAGAAATAAGTTAAGTTGAATTTTAATAAATTAGTATTATCAACTTTAGATTTATCTAATACCTCTATAATAATTTCTTCTAAAAAATCTATCTCTGATAAATCTAAAATACGTTGTTGAGTTAAACCCAATAATTCTTCCATGCCCCCTGAATCCTTTAACCCAATTACAGGAGTATTGCAAATTAATGCTTCATGTGCAATTCTATTCCATCCTTCTTTAAATCTTGTTAACAGGATAGCAATATCAGAATAATTAAGTAAATTTACATAATCCTTATAATCTAAATTAAGATTAATAGGACCTCGAAATTCTATTCTCTCTCCTGTTGTTATTATGTTATATTTATTTTCTAAGTGCCTGATTTTATTATATGCAAATAATGTTTTTGATGCTACATTTTTACCAATAAATAAAATAGGTTTTAAATCTAATTTATGTTTTTTAAAAAAATCATCTTTAGAAATACTTGGCTTATAGAATTTTGGATCAATAGAATTATATATTGTTTTAATATTATTAATTCCATAGTTATCTTTTAAATAAATTTCCCAGAATTTAGATACTGTAATAACCAAATTAGATTGTTTCATTACCCTAAGAGAATTATTAAATAATATTTTATGTTTTAAGTTTTTATGTTGATGCTCATTAATATCAAAATGATGAAATATCGTTATTAAATTATTAGCTACATTCCTAAATCTAAAAGCTGTATATCTTTGGTCCAATATATTTAAATGTTTACTATTAAGTTTATCAAATATATTTGATTTTAATAATTGAAGGTATGTTCGTCCTTTCCCATTGTATTTTATTGGCTTAATTACATTAAAATTAAACTTATCCTTTAAATTATCAATTATAGTATAATTATATAAATTCCCACCTGTCCGAAAGTTTTTACTTAAATAAAAATTTATTGGTTTTTTATTCACTGTAGTAATATCCAGAGATTATATAAATTGAATAAATTGCTGATGGAGTTGAAGTCATCATTACATCAAATAAACTATAAAAATATGCTGAAAAAAATAAAATTTTAGCTGGTAAATAATTTATTCTTTTTGATATAAAAAATAAGAATAGACAATAGCAAACTATTCCTATAAGCCCCATTTTATACCAAATTGTTAGTAAAAAATTATGGGCTGTTTTTTCTTCTTCATAACGATTATAATTGCCAGCTATGTAAAAATCTTCTTTATAACCTAAACCTTTTCCTATAATAGGACTCTCTAAACCTGATTGAAATGCAGAAATATAACGATAATATCTAAAATCTAAACTGCTTGAGTTGTAACCAGAACTACCCTCATATCCATCTAAAAAATCACTAACTTGTATTATTTTTTTACTTATAAGATCTGCAACTACTGAATTAGTAGGTAATATAAAAGTTAAAATTAGTATTGAACTTGATAAAACAGCTACATATCTCCATGTTTCAAAAATTCCCCTACGAATAACTATATATAGAAGATAAAAAATAGCAATTGATAAATATACTCCCCTTGAGAGCGTTAATAATATATAAATTACTAATATAGAAAAATAAAGAATGGAATGCTTTTGTTTATGAATATTTTCATAAAAATATAATATTAGAAAGAAGGAAAGAAATGCATCTAACCTAGGTATATATCGAATATATATTGAATGATAAAATTCAAATAAAAATATGTCAAGAAATAATATAAGTGGTATAATCAATATATATATCTTTATCGAATGAATTATTATATCACATCTATTGGCATAATAGTAAAATAGTAATCTCCCACATAAAATTCCTATAATAGGATAAATAAACAATCTTCTTAAAGTTCCAATGGACATATCAAGTGGTAATGATAAAATGAAATTTGAGTATAAAAAGAATGAGAGTCCCGTAATAATAAAAAATGTTATATATCTCACTAATTTTCTATCGTTAAATAAATATGGGGTTTTAGAAAACAGAAGAAAAAATAATAGTATTACAATAAATTCTGATAAGTTTGTAATAGTTCTTCCAAGTATATCAAAATTAAAATTATACCAACTAGTAGTAAAAAATAATACAATAATAAATGTTGTTATTATTTTAACCAAAATTTTTAGTGCTATCTATTTTAAGTGGTTTGTAATTATTATTTATCATTATTTTATTTTTCCCTTTAAAAATGGAATAGTCATAACTCCAACTTTAGAATAAGCAAATAGAAGCATTAATGAATTCTGAACTATTAATGTAAGTGTCACTGCTATAGCAGCACCTTTTGCCTCATAAAGATATATAAAAATAAAATTTAAAATAAAATTTAATACTAACGTGAAAATTGAAATTTTACTTTGCAACTTTTCAAATCCACACATAATTAAAAGCTTGGAACATGCTCCTGTTGAAATATTAATAAACTGGCCAAAAACTAATATTATTAATATTAAATATGAATTTGCAAAATCTCCACCCCACAAATACAATATATATTCACCAAATAATATGAAAAAAAGGAAAATTATTGTTCCAACTAAAATTAGCAACCCTGTTACACTTTGAACCATTTTTTGCATTTCTTTTATTTTGTTAGATTTATATAATGCTGCTAATTTTGGAGATATTGCTGAATCACTGACCTGTAAAAAAAATATCATTAATATTGCTAACCTAGAACATACACTAAATAATCCAACCTCTGTTACGTTACTCATAATTCCCAACATTATTGTTGCAATGCTTGCTGATAAAAAGTTAGTGCCAACTACAAGTAAAAGTGGTATAGATGATTTAGTTATATCTTTTGTTAACATAATAAATTTAGATTTATAACTAAAAATTTTTTTCCAATATATCCAGGTAAAAATTGTAACTGATATTCGACCTAATGCATAAATAATTGCAACATTATATATGCTAATGGTTATATTAAAAATGAGTAGCATGCAAAACAATATTAAAGTAATCCATATGCTTAATGTTTGGTCAACTAGATTGCTTTGCCATATTTTACCAAAACCAATAAAACAAGCAGAATATAACCTTGAAAGGACTTGGGGAGTTAAAGCAATAAAAAAAATAATTAATGGAAGATATAAACGAGGTTCAAAAAATATATTATTTGATATAAAATAACTAAGAGATATGAAAAAGATAGATAAACATAATGATAATACTCCACAGAGTCGAGTGGCGGTAAATATATTATTACCGATATAGTCCCAATTTTTAGCATTAAAACCAATTGCAACATTTTTTATTAAAACATCTGGAACTCCAAACAATCCAAGAATCATGACTAGGGTTGTTATTCTTGTAGCCAAATTTATTATTCCAATGCCATCTGCTCCAATTGTTCTAGCTAATAGTATACTAAATAGGAACGATGCTGCAATACCTAATATCTTAACGACAGTTGATTTACTGGATTTTTTTATTACATCTAATGTGTGAATATCAAAAAAATTTGTGATTGAATTATTTTGAATGACACTACTCCATTAAATTAAAGTTATTCTTACAATCTTGCATCAGAGTCTTCTTTTTTTAGCACTCCTTTTAGATCATATAAAACACTGTTTTTTGATTTTAGATACGAATGAATATTTACTTTAAGAAATTGATTATGAGCAACAGCAAAAATCAGCCCATCGTATTTCGATGAAATATTATCATAAGGTGTAAGTTTAATATTAAATTCTCTTTTTACTTCTTTATCATCTGCTATCGGATCAACAACATCAACATGCACTCCATAATCTTTTAATTCATTGTATATTCGAACTACTTGTGAGTTTCGAATATCAGGACAGTTCTCTTTAAAGGAAATTCCTAAGATGAGAACTTTCGCTCCCTTTGTCTGAATTCCTTTTTTTATCATTAATTTTATTGTTTTTTGTGCTACAAATGAACTCATTCTACTATTAACTGCTCTCCCTGATAAAATTACTTCAGGATAATAGCCTACTTCCTCTGCTCTATGTGCAAGATAGTATGGATCAACACCTATACAATGTCCACCTACTAATCCAGGTTTATAGTGTAAAAAATTCCATTTTGTAGCTGCAGCATCTAATACTTCATTTGTATCAATATCAAGGCGATCAAAAATCAATGCAAGTTCATTTACAAAAGAAATATTTACATCTCGTTGAGCATTTTCAATTGCCTTGCAGGCTTCTGCCACCTTAATTGAAGAGCATAAATGTGTTCCTGCATCAATAATTGAGCTGTAAAGCTTATCAATTATTTTTCCAGCCTTAAGATTAGAACCTGAGGTAATTTTTTTTATTTTGGTAAGCGTATTATTTTTATCTCCAGGACTAATTCTCTCGGGGGAATATCCACAAAAAAAATCTTTATTAAATTTCAATTTGGATTTTTTTTCTAAAATAGGGACGCAAATATTTTCAGTACAACCTGGGTAAACTGTTGATTCATAAATAACAATATCATTTTTATTTAATAATTTTCCAATAACTTCTGTTGCAGAAATTAATGGACTTAAATTGGGATTATTAGATTCGTCAATAGGAGTTGGGACAGTAATAATATAAACATTAGAATCTTTAATTTTATCTTTATCTGTAGTAAAAATCAATTTTGAAGACAAAAGTATATTCTTTTCTATCTCTTTAGTTTTATCAATACCATTTTTTAATTCTTCTACTCTATCTTTATTTATATCATATCCACAGGTAGTATATTTTTTTGCAAACTCAATTGCAAGGGGAAGCCCAACATATCCTAAACCTATTACTGTAATTTTATTCATGTTCACTATTCATTTTTAAAAAAGATATTCTTATTTTTAAAATTAAAAGTACTATTATTCTTTTATCTCATTATAATATTGATAATAACTATAATAATAGCCTTTACCATATGTGGTTGAACCATCAACAGCATTCATCACAACCCCTTTAAAAGGAGTCTCAGTTTGATTAATCTGATCAATTGCTCTATCTAATCCACCCTTTTCAGTTTTGCCAGCTCTAACAACCAATATAAATTGACTTGCATAGTCCATTGCTATAAATGTATCAGTTACAGCTAGTAGGGGAGGAGAGTCAATTAATATTATATCGTAATCAGATCTTAATTTGGAAACTAATTGTTTCATTTTTTCTGATGCTAGAATTTCAGAGGGATTAGGGGGAACTATACCCGAAGTCATAAATGAAAGATTCTCAATTTCAGATTGATTTATAATTTTTTTGTAATTTTTTTCTATACCACTTAAATACTTAGTTATTCCGGATTCTTTCTCTACAGAAAATATTTTATGAATTACTGGCTTTCTTAAATCTCCATCTATTAAAATAGTTTTTTTGCCTAAATTTGCAAATGTGATTGCGAGATTAACAATGGTTGTAGTCTTACCCTCTCCCGGACCTGGAGAACTAATTAATATCACGTTAGAATCATCTTTACTTTGAGAATGGCTATACATCAAACTTGTACGCAAACTTCTATAAGCCTCAGACACAGGTGATTTTGGATCTTCGTGTGTTATTATTCTTCTTTGAATTTTTTCGCTAGCATTTAATTTCTTCTGATATCTCTTTGATTTTTTATTGTTTTTTTTAGGACTATCTATCATTGGTATTAAAGCTAAAATAGAAAGACCTCTTCTATCAATATCATCAAGATTGGTAACAGTATAATCTAATAATTCAAAAATAATTACAACTAAAGAACTAAAAAATATTCCTAAAATTAGACCAATAAACAAATTTAGTTTTTTATTTGGTTTTATTGGATCTATATCTGACTTTGCTGGATCAATAACTCTAACTTTTCCTACCTGGGAAGCTTCGTTGATACGAGCCTCTTCTAACTTTTGACGCATCAAAGAATAGGTCTCAGCCTGAATATTTAAGTTGCGTGATAAACTTGTATATTCTAAAACTTTTTCTGGGAGATCTTGCAATTCTAATTCATATTTATTAACTAATTTTTTAATCTCTGCTTGTTTTGTATCTAACATAGCTATTCTTGCAGTAATTGTTATAACTGAATCCATCAATGACTGTCTACTCCCAAATGGATCTGATATTGAAATTCCCTGTGATATTAATTCTCTGGTTTCTGATTCTAAGTTAGACTTTAATCCATCTAATTTTTTTTTGATAGATATAACTAACTCATGATTTTCTCCTTGCTGTGCAATAGAAGTAACCAATTCAGATTCTTTGATTGCTATTTCATTTTGAAGAGCAATAAGTCTATTCTGAATAGTATTAGATACTCTATTGACTAATTTATTCTCATCATCAGTTAGCTTATTTTCAATATATGTTTTTCTTTCTGATAAAATATTAAATTCAGCTATAGTGTTATATAGTTCAGATTCAGCCTTGATTAAATTTTCAAGTAACATCTTTGATTTATCATCAACAGAGAATATTCTTTCTTCCCTCTGAAAGTTTTCTAATGAGCTTTCTGATTCATAAAGATCAATTTCTTTTTTCCCAATTTGTTCTGTAAGAAATGTTTTTAAATGATACAACTCTCCTGTAGCCCACTCTAAATCAGCTCTTTTATATACTTCAATTAAAGTATTTACTAATAGTGCTGCTTCATCCGGATCAGGACTCGTAACAGATATATTAATCATATCTGTATCTCTTTCATTCGATACGTTTATTTGATCTTTAAATTTTAAAGATATAATGTTTAAAATGGAATCATCTATTTCGCTTTGAGTTACTACTAACTGTTTTAAATCATCACTTTTTTTTATACCAAATATTTTTTTTAAATTTATAAATTTGAGATGATCTATATCTCTAGTCCCAAATAAAAATAAATTTTCTTTATCTTCTGATTTAAATAATTGATTTATTGCTTTTTCTCTAATAGTTCTAGATTTTAGAATCCTTATTTCATTTTCTATATAATTTTTTTCTACACCCATCCCCATACCAAAAATATCCATAGTTGAAGATAAATCCGTTATCATTATAACTCCAGTAGATTTATACGTAGGACTCAAAAAGAATGTAAATAAAGCTACAGATAAAAAGGTTATGATTGAAATGGAAGAAATTAATTTAGGATATTTCCTAATAATAAAAATTATTTGGGCTATAGATAAATCTTTTTCAGTT
>CETH01184265.1_pt1 | contig 23941 bp, 16 predicted proteins | sample 361461 | NCBI WGS metagenome assembly CETH01 (sample SAMEA2622695, study PRJEB7988) | marine metagenome | isolation source: saline water (ENVO:00002010), including
GTAAATCCAGCTGCTGCTGCATCACCACCAGAAGCACCACCTACTGTTGCACCATCAACAGAAAACTGAAAACCCCCAATAGCTGTGTCTGAATTATAAAGAACTTCTCCATCAGATGTTAAAAATAATTGATTAGTATCTAGCTCACATCCATCAGTCGGGTCAGCAAAAACTAATCCAGTTAAAAATAAAATTGATATAAATGTTGCTATAAACATTTTATAATTTCGATTAAACATTATCGATTCCTTTCTCATTTTTTCAAAATAATTTTTTTCGCACGTTAAACTTGCCCTATTAATACACCATTATCATAACAAATTTTTGTGTCAATTTGTTACAAAATAAAGCAAGGCAAGGAATTTACATAATTATTATATAAATACAGAATGTTTTTTTTAGTCAATTAAATATATCAAGAATCTACAATTTGCCAACCTTCTTTGAGCATAGCATCAGCTTTCTTGAATTTAATTGTTTTAGTTTCTATTCCTCTTTTAATTAAAACCTTATCATTCCTGCCTATTTTTTTATCTACAACAACAGGTTTTTTCTTTTGACCTGGAATAATAGGTTTCCTTTGATTCATAAATGCAGGCTTAGCAGCTTTAGATGAGATATCTTGTGATTCACGATGAGGGCTAAGAGAATCTAATATATTTTGATCTTTTTGTGTTTGAATATTTCTAGCTTGAGGAGCATGATCCATTGAACGTTGCGCTAAGCTTGAAAGATCTGTTCTGAATATTCTTTTTAAAGTTTGAGAATTCGTGCTTTTCATCATTGATTCAAACATAGCAAATCCTTCATGTTTATATTCTACAAGTGGGTTTTTTTGACCATATGCTCTAAGGCCTATCCCTTCTCTTAATTGATCCATCATATACAAATGGTCTTGCCATTCTCTATCAATAGTTTTCAAAATTATAAATCTCTGAAATTGATCCAATACAGTAGAATCAAAATTTTGTTGTTTGAATTTTATAATTTCACCAATTCCCTTATTTAAAAATAACTTTAAATCTTGTTTTGTTTTTAATGATTCATCAATTTCAAAATCAAGAGCATAGACATTTAATATTTCATTTTTCAAAGAACTTAAATCCCAATTCTCAAAATTATTCCCAGAACAAAAATCATCTAAAATATCATCAATATGTTCATCTATAATTTGATTTAATTCAATGGATATATTTTCTTCATGTAAAGAAAAATTACGCCTATTATAAACAACTTCTCTTTGATAGTTCATTACATCATCATATTCAATAATATTTTTTCTAGATGCAAAATTCATAGCCTCAATTTTCTTTTGTGCACGTTCAATTGATTTTGTAATCATAGAATGAGTAATAACCTCACCTTCTTTTATTCCTAATGTATCCATCACTTTTGCTATCCTATCAGACCCAAATAGACGCATTAAATCATCCTCTAAGCTTAAAAAAAACATAGAATCTCCTTTATCGCCTTGTCTACCAGCTCTTCCTCTTAGCTGCAAATCTATTCTTCTGGATTCGTGACGCCCAGTCCCTAAAATAAATAAACCACCTAAATCTTTCACCCCTTCTCCAAGCTTAATATCAGTTCCCCTCCCAGCCATATTTGTTGATATTGTAATAGAATTCTTTAATCCAGCTCGCGCAACAATCTCTGCTTCTCTTTGATGTTGTTTAGCATTTAATACATTATGAGGTAACTTCGCAGTTTTAAGCATTTTAGATAATGTTTCAGACTCTTCAACAGAAGTTGTGCCTACTAAAATAGGCTGACCTTTATTATACAAGTCATAAATTTTATCTATTATTGCTTTATATTTTTCTTTTTTTGTTTTATAAATTAAGTCCTCATGATCAATTCTTTGAATTGATTGATTAGTTGGAATTTCTACAACATCTAATCCATAAATCTGCATGAATTCAGGAGCCTCCGTCAATGCAGTTCCTGTCATACCTGATAATTTTTCATACATGCGAAAATAATTTTGTATTGTAATTGTTGCAACTGTTTGAGTTTCTCGCTGAATTGCAACATTTTCCTTAGCCTCAATTGCTTGATGCATCCCATCTGAAAATTGTCTACCATGCATCACTCTCCCTGTATGCTGATCAACAATTAGTACTTTTCCATCTTGCACAATATATTCAACATCTTTTTCAAATAGAGAATAAGCCCTTAATAATTGATTGATTGCATGAATTTTTTCACTTCTTTCAGAGTGCAGAGCTTGAATTTTTTCTTTTTCTAAAGCAATTTTGTTTTTATCTGATAATTTTTCTTCAATATTATGAAAGGCATCACCTAAATCTGGAATAACAAAATTTTCAGGTTCTGATGGAGATAGAAACTCTCTTCCTTTTTCAGATAAATCAATAATGTTTGATTTTTCATCAATAGAAAAATATAACTCCTCATCAAGATCTTGCATTTTTTTATCTCTTATGTATTCACTTTCAACTTGTCCAATTAACTGCTTAATGCCCTGCTTTTGGTAAAGCTTTAATAATTTTTTATTTTTAGGAACACCTCGCTGAACAAGAAGCATTCTTTTACCTGCTTCTTTTTTATCAGTTTCCAGTAATTCCTCTACATCATCTAACAAATCATTAACATATGATTTTTGTTTTCTAATCAACGATTCCACAGAAGATCTCCATTGAGTATACTGCTCATCTTTTTGGGATTCTATTTGTCCTGAAATAATCAAAGGGGTTCTTGCCTCATCAATTAGAACTGAATCGACCTCATCAACAATAGCAAAGGCATGACCTCTTTGAACTTGATTCTCAATATTAGAAGCCATATTATCCCGCAAATAATCAAAACCAAATTGACTATTTGTACCATAAGTAATATCTTTATTATACATATCCTTTCTTGTCTTGCTATCCATTTGATTTAAAATACAACCTACGGATAAACCTAAAAATTTATATAATATACCCATCCACTGACTATCTCTCTCAGCTAAATAATCATTAACAGTAATAACATGTAATCCTCTACCTGTAATTGCGTTAAGTATAATCGCAAGAGTTGATACTAAAGTTTTACCCTCACCAGTTTTCATTTCTGCAATTTTACCTTGATGTAAAACAATACCTCCTATAAGCTGGACATCATATGGAATCATATTCCATTCTACTTCTTGACCCATAACCATATATTTTTTTCCACACAATCTTCTACAAGCATCTTTTATTAAGGCAAAAACATTAATCATATTTTCATCAAGAAATTTCCTTTCTAATTCATACAGTTTATTATCAACCTCTTCATTTGAAAGATTTGCCTTACTAAGTTCATTTTTATTATTTTCAATTAGTGTTAAAAAATTAGATTGAATTTGTGTAAACTGATCTTGTAATTCCTGATCTTGTAAAGATGAAAAAGCTTTATAATGTGAATTGATTTGCTCAGTATATGGGGATAAAGCCTTTAAGTCCTTATCAGCCTTATTTCCGAAAACCTTACCTATAACTTTAGAAAAAATAGACATTATATTTTCTCTTTTTTAATATTATTCATATAAGCATCATTATATATAGCATCTAAAATTCCATTTACAAAAGTACTACTATCTTTAGTACTAAATATTTTTGCTATTTCAACCCCCTCTACAATGGATACCTTTGGGGGCACATCATCGATAAAAAACATTTCAGAGGCAGACATTCTTAAAATTAATTTATCAATTATTGCTAATCTAGAAATATCCCAATTCTTAACATGCTTTTCAATAATACCATCTATATAGTCTTTATTATTAACTGCAGATAAATATAGTCTTTCTGAATAAGCAAATTGATCAGAAGATAAATTGCCATAAAATTCATCAAAATCATCATTAAAATGAAACATAAAAACCGGGGACTCATGTTTAGAATCAATACTATAAATTAAAATATCTTGATCTCCTGAAACCTCATAAGCATATATTGCTTGGAGAGAGATATATCTAGAGATTCTTTTTTCTTCTTTATTCATATTACTTTAATAGATGTCGGGCTATTACCACTCTTTGTATCTCTGATGTCCCTTCATAAATTTGAGTTATTTTTGCATCTCTCATCAATCGCTCAACTCCTGTTTCTTGTATATAACCATATCCTCCATGAATTTGAACACACTCTGTAGATGCCCTCATTGCAACCTCTGAGGCATAAACCTTAGCCATAGATGCCATATAACCATAATCTTGCTTTAAATCCTTAAGCCAAGCAGCTTTATGAATTAATAATCTAGCTGATTCAATTTCTATTGCCATATTTGCTAATTTATTCTGAATCGCCTGATTCGATGATATTGGCTTCCCAAATTGCTGCCTTTCCTTAGAATATGAAATAGAATGATCTAATGATGCTTGAGCAATTCCAAGAGCCTGAGAAGCAATTCCAATACGCCCTCCATCTAAAGTGCTAAGAGCAATTTTAAAACCTTCTCCTTCATTTCCAATTAAATTTTCTATTGGAATTTTAACATCACTAAAATAAAGTTCCGTTGTATCAGATGATTTAATACCTAACTTATCCTCAGGTTTGCCTACTTCAAAACCTTCATATTGCTTATCTACAATGAAACATGAAATTCCTTTATGCCCCACATCCTTTGTTGTAACTGCAAATACTATAACATAGTTAGAATGCAAACCATTAGTAACCCAATTTTTAGTTCCATTTAATAAATAATAATCACCTTCTCTTTTTGCAAAGGCCAACATATTTGAAGCATCAGAACCTGATTGAGGCTCCGATAATGAAAAAGCTCCCAATTTATCACCAGTAGCCAATTGCTTTAAATATGTTTCTTTTATATAATCACTACCATATTTTTCAAGCAAATAACATACTAAAGAATTATTAACAGACATAATCACTGAAGCAGAAGCATCTACTCTTGCAATTTCTTCCATAGCAAGTGAGTATGAAACAGTATCCATACCTCCGCCATTCCAATTATTAGAAACCATAATTCCCATAAATCCTAATTGTGCCATCTTTTTAACCTCTTCAGCTGGCCATATTTTGTTAGAATCTCTATGTATAACACCAGGCGCTAATTCATTAACAGCAAAATCTCTAGCTGTTTTTTTAATTAATTTTTGTTCTTCAGTTAAATTAAAATTCATAATTAATACTTATAAAATCCTTCCCCTGATTTCATCCCCAGTTTATTATTTTGAATCATTTCATTTAATATAGGACAAGCCTTATATTTTTCATCCTTAAATCCCTCATATAAAACATCCATGATAGAGACACAAACATCAATTCCTATCAAATCAGCCAATTTTAATGGCCCCATAGGATGTCCCATTCCAAGCATCATAATAGAATCTATGGCATCCACTGAAGCAATATTTTCCATATATGTAAATGCTGCCTCATTAATCATAGGCATTAAAATTCTATTAGATACAAATCCTGGAGCATCATTGCATTCTACAGGAGTCTTATTTATTAAATTTACATAGTCTAGCGTTTTTTTAACAACTGAATTGTCTGTTTTTGTTCCCTTGATAATTTCTACCAATTTCATAATAGGAACAGGATTCATAAAGTGCATACCTATTACATTTTGAGGCTTTTTTGTACTATTAGCAATCTGATTAATTGATATAGAAGATGTATTACTAGCTAAAATACAATCAGAAGAAGTTAATTTATCAATATTAGAAAATACAGCCGCTTTAATATCAGCATCTTCCTTAACTGCTTCAATAACTAAATCTGAGTGATTAATATTACCGATATCATTTGTAAATAAAATTTTATTATATGCATTCTCTGCTTGTTCTTTATTTATAATATTTTTTTTTATTTGACGATCCATATTTTTTTTTATAATCAATTTAGCCTGATTTAAAATAGAATCATTTAGATCAACAAGTACAACCTGTGTTATTTTAGAACACATTGAAAAAACATGAGCTATCCCATTGCCCATTGTACCAGAACCGATAACACTTACAGTATTCTGAATATCCATTTAATTAATTCTTTCTATTATCATAGCAGAAGCTTCTCCTCCGCCTATACAAATTGCAGCTAAACCATATCTAGCTTTTTTTCTTTCCATTGCATTAATCAATGTGCACATAATCCTTGCACCTGATGCTCCAATTGGATGACCCAACGAAACAGCTCCACCATATATATTTAGCTTAGAATCATCAATATTAAGTTCTTTTTGTGCTGCCAATGCAACAACGGAAAAAGCTTCATTGATTTCAAAAAGGTCAATATCTTCGACTCTTAAATCTGCTTTATTTAATACTTTTTTTATTGCTTCAATTGGTGCGGTTGTAAACCATTCCGGTTTTTGCCCAACTGATACTTGCGCTACAATCCTAGCTTTAGGTTTTTTATTTAATTTCTCTGCTATCCTTGAGGTTGTTAGTAATACAGCTGCTGCCCCATCATTAATTGTACTAGCATTTGCAGCTGTTATAGTACCATTTTTATCAAAAGCTGGCCTTAATGATGAAACTTTATCAAAACTAACTCTATTTGGTTCTTCATCCTCATCAATAAATGTTTCTAAACCTTTTTTATTTTTAATACTTACAGGACAAATCTCAGATTTAAAAATCCCATCTATTTGTGCCTGTTGTGACTTTTTATAGGAATTTACTGCAAATGCATCTTGTTCTTCTCTGCTAAAATTATATTTTTCAGCACATAATTCAGCACAGTTTCCCATATGAGTTTGTCCATATACATCCCACAATCCATCATTTATCATTGTATCAATAATTTTACCATGGCCTAATCGGTTTCCTTCTCTACTTTTTAATATAATATGAGGACTTAAGCTCATGTTTTCCATTCCTCCTGCAATCATCACAGCAGAATCTCCTGAAGATAAAATTTGATTTGATAACATAATGGCCTTTAATCCTGAACCACACATTTTATTAATCGTTGTTGATTCAACAGAATCTGGTAGACCTCCATAGATTAAAGCCTGCCTTGCAGGAGCTTGACCAACACCTGCGGATAAAACATTTCCCATAATTACTTCATTAATATCCTCTGGATTAATATCTGTTTTATTTATCAAACCATTAATAACCGTAGCTCCTAATTTTGTTACAGGAACATTACTTAACAATCCATTAAATGCTCCTATTGGTGTTCTTGTATAATCTAATATAACTACTTCTGACACTTTATTTTTCCTCCTTAGAATATGCTTTAATAATATTTTTTACTAATTGATGCCTAATAACATCATTTTCATTAAATTTAATAAATTTAATTCCTTTAATTTTTTTTAAAATATTACTAGCATGAATTAAACCAGACATTCCATTACCAACTAAATCAATTTGAGTTATATCTCCTGTAATAATAGCTTTAGAAGTAACCCCTATCCTAGTTAAAAACATTTTCATTTGCATTTGAGTTGCATTCTGTGCTTCATCTAATATAATAAAAGAATTATGCAAAGTTCTCCCTCTCATATATGCAAGAGGCGCAATCTCAATTTGTCCATTATCCATATATTTTTTAAGCTTATCTTTAGGTAACATATCATTTAAAGCATCATATAGAGGAGTTAAATAAGGGTCTACTTTATCTTTTAAATCTCCTGGAAGAAAGCCTAAATGCTCTCCTGCCTCCACTGCAGGCCTAGTAATAACAATTCTTTGTACTGCTTGATTTTTTAAGGCAGATACAGCTGATGCTACGGCTTGATATGTTTTGCCTGTTCCAGCAGGACCTATTGCAAATACAATATCATTTTTTAAAACTGCATGATGATATTCTCTTTGTCCTTTTGTTTTTGCATAAATAGGGCTTTTATGAGTATGTAAAATAATAGATTCATTAATGCTATCATCTATAGCATTATTAATAGAAGACTGTGAATTAATTAAAATTTCAATATCAGAAATATCTATGCTTTCTTTTCGCGATATTACACTAACTATATTATTAACTAATTTTTCGATAATTTTTATTTCCTCTTTATCTCCATCAACTAACAATTGATTTCCCCTGAGTACCATATTAGACTTAAACTGCTTTTCAATAAACTTAATATTTTGATCTCCAGCTCCCGCGAAATAAATAGAATTGATATCTTTAATTGGTATTGATTTTTTCAACTTATTTTTTTTCCTTAATTTTTAAACCAAGTTCATTTAACTGCTCTTGGTCTACAAATGATGGGGAATCATCCATTAATGACATTGCAGATGTAGTTTTAGGAAATGCTATAACATCTCTAATTTGCGCTGAACCAGTTAATAGCATAATAATTCTATCTAAACCAAAAGCCATACCACCATGAGGGGGAGCGCCATATTTAAAAGCATTCATCAAAAAACCAAATTTTTCATTAGCTTCCTGATCATCAACACCTAATAAATTAAAAATTTTTGCTTGTAATTTAGAGTCATGAATTCTAATAGATCCTCCTCCTAATTCATATCCATTCATAACAATATCATAACCTAGAGATCTAGCTAAACCAGGGTTGCTATCTACCAACTCTAAATCTTCTAAATTTGGAGATGTAAAGGGATGGTGCAATGCATCCCATCTTTTATGATCCTTATTCCACTCTACCAATGGAAAATCAACTACCCACAAGGGGGCCCATTGTGTTTTATCTATTAAATTTTCCCTATCTGCCAATTTTAATCTTAAAGCTCCCAAAGCAGATAATACAATATCCTGACTATCGCCAATAATAAAAATTATTTCATCATTAGAAATTGATAAATCATTAATTATCTTAGATTTCAATGAATTATCAAAAAATTTACTAATACCTCCATCAAGAATATTATCAGAGCACTTCATCCAAGCTAAACCTTTTGCATTATAATAAGTTTTCAACCAATCTGTAAGCTCATCAATAATTTTTCTTGAATACATGGATGCATTTGGACACTTAATAGCTTTAACGCGTCCTTTTGAAGAAAGAATATTTTTAAATGTATCAAAACTAGAATCAAAAATATATTGATCAAATTCTAATAACTGCATATCAAATCTAATATCAGGCTTATCTGTGCCATATTTTTCCATACTTTCTTTATATGTTAATTTTGGGAATGCTTCAGGTAATTCTACATTAACTATTTGTTTCCAAATTTTTCTAGTTAAATTAGTTCCTAATTCAATAATATCATCTTGTTCTACAAATGACATTTCAATATCAATTTGCGTAAATTCAGGTTGCCTATCTGCTCTAAAATCTTCATCTCGAAAACATTTAACTATTTGAAAATATTTATCAAATCCTGACACCATCAATAACTGCTTATAAGTTTGCGGGGATTGAGGAAGAGCATAAAATTTCCCAGAATGTATTCTACTTGGAACTAAGAAATCCCTAGCTCCCTCAGGAGTAGATTTCATTAAAATAGGAGTTTCAATTTCAATAAAATCTAAATTAGATAAAAATTTTCTTATTTCAAGACAAGATTGATGCCTAAGCAGCATAGAATGTTGCAATTCTTTAGTACGCAACTCTAAATATCTGTATTTTAATCTATGCTCCTCAGATGCAGAATTACGATTATTAATATCAAAAGGGGGGGGTTCTGATTCATTGTAAACAACAATATCATTTACCTCTATATCAATTTGTCCAGTTGCAAGAGTATCATTGATTGCTTCTTTCGGTCGTGCAATTACAATACCTGAAATCCCAATAACATCTTCGAAACTAAGCTTTTTTGCTATATTAAATGAATAATCATTCTTCTTTTCATCAAAAACAATTTGTGTAATTCCATATCTATCTCTTAAATCAAAAAAAATAAGTCCTCCCAAATCTCTTCTTTTAGATATCCATCCATTTAAACTCACATTTTTTTCTAAATCATCAAGAGATAGTTCTCCGCAAGTATGTGTTCTTTTAATTATTTTATCCATATTTTCCTAATTATTAACCCTCAAATATTATATCTATTATCATAACAATATCTAATATATTTATTTCTCCATCTTCATTAATATCACTTACTATAAACTCATACTCATTTGGTATATTATTATTTAATATAAAACTAATCACAATAATAATATCCTGGATATTAACAATAAAATCATTATTCACATCACCATATGCAATATTATAATTATCATTTAATACAAAATCCCATATTCCTCTTCCATAAGTACCAAATCTAGCAGTATTGATTTCAGGAATATAATCAACCGTCCAATATGTCTGATCTGGGGCCGTAGCTCCTGAAAGCAATAACCATTCCTCATCATAAGTGGAATAAACATATGGCCCAATTTCTGTCGCAGCAAAGAACAAATCCTCATCTGGAGTCCCTGCTAACTGAAAAACTAATGTATTTGGCAAACCGTTATTCATGGGAATAAAAGTTTCTCCATGATTTTGTGATATATAAATTGGTGGGTTAGAGTACCCACTTCCTCCAATTAAAACTTTTCCTAATTCTACTTTTGAAGGCCAAATAGTTGCACCATAAAAATAATGAGAAGAAGGACCTGTAAACCAATTAGTTGACCATGAAGCTCCTCCATCTGGACTATGATAAAACTTGCCATTGTCTGTTAAAACGTACCAATGCGAATAATCTAGTGGAGAAATTGCCATAGCTGAAATTGTTCCTGAAAATGATTGGGGGAGCTCTTCATAAACCATATTATTCCCTTGTATTTCAAGTTTTATTATATGATTTCCACCATTAACTCCTCCTCCTCCTAAATAAGCAATTTCATGATTAAAAGTATCAGCCATAAGCGGAGCTAGCCATAAATGACCATTACCTGGAAAATCAAGCGAAATACTATAGTTAGAGTTTGCAATATCAGGGTAATAAATTGTAAAGCCTGGATAATTTGTCCATACACTAACTCCATTATCTCCAGAAACTAAATGCCCATAATCTCCACTAATAATTTGTATAAAATCTTGAATTCCATTATTATCAGTTATACTTTTTTGAAGTCCCTGATCTTGACTTCCCGCAAATATTCTATAAGGTGGAAAACGCTGAGAATATGTAGAATAATATTGACTTACTCCTAATCCACTAAGAGAAATATTTTGAACTGTCATTAAATAATCATCAGAAAAATACAAACCTCCATCTGTTGATATAAGTGCAACTTCATTATACTCTTCATCAAGAAAAAAACGGACTTCTGGAATATCTGCATGTAACTTATTTTCTATATTATCATAATATTCCCACCATGGATTAACTAAATTCCAATCATCTCCTCCATTTGAACTTCTAAATATTTCCATACCCCCTATAAAGATCCTATCTTTCTCTAAATTAGATGAATTAAAACCATTTATCCACCACCAATTTGAAGGTGCTTCTCCACTATAAGACCATGTTAAGCCGCCATTAATTGATTTGAAAATATGCCCTCCTGCATATACGTATAAAAATGTTCCATTATTTTCAAACCCACCTGTAAGAACTACTTCATTAGAGAATGTTGATATAGGTAAATTAGAGATTAATATTAAATTATCATTTTCAATTTTATATAATGATAAATTATCAAATACATAAATATAATCTTCAGAATATCTTGGTGTAAAAATATCAAAAAAACTAATTGCTGTATTATTAAGAGATAAAATCAACTCAAAATTCTCTCCCAAATCAGTTGATCTATAAATTGCCCTTGGAGAATCATTAACAAGTGCATATATATGATTAGTTCCATTTTGCATTACAAAACGCTTTACAGAGCTATTCCCTAAACCATTAGCCTGTGTTAAAGTAAGGCAATTATTATCAGAATAATAAAAGCCATTATTCTCAGAACCAATAAGGAGTCTTTGATTTAAATCTGTATTAATAATACGCAAAAATGTAATCCCTAAAATTTGCATATAATCATTTAGGGATTGCCAATTTTCACCATCTAAACTACCTCTCCAAATATTACCTCCTGAAGAAGCACAATAAATAGTATTATTAACAAAATCAATATCAGCGGTTCTAATTCTTCCAGCTAAATTATTACTACCACGTTCATACCATTGACCCTCTATATCTCTTGATATCTGTTCTATATAATCATAAGGGAATTGATTATTATTGAATATTTTTTTTCTTAAATCTAAAACCTCTTTAATATTTTCAGCCCTATTAATTTTATCTATAAGCTCCCAATCATCATCTGGATGGGACCTGTGCATATTATTAATCCAATCCTTACGTTTAATCTTAAATTCTTTTTTTTTGTTTTTTTTATCTACATACTCAATAGGAATAAATCTATCTTGGTGCTTTAAGGGAAAATTCAATGATAGAAAATAAATTATAAATGATACAGCTGAAATCGTTATAAAAAGATATCCCCTATTCATTCTACTTCTTCTAAATCAAATAAAATATTTTCTTCAAAAAAGAGCCTATATTTTTTATTTCCAATTTTATACACAGCCATTACATAATAAAGATTATTGTTAATCCTATCTACAGTTTTAATAGGAGATCCTAAAATTTGTCTTATATCTTCAAAAGAATACCCTATTGATAATTTAATATTTTGGCTAACAGGATTATATTGGCGTTTAAAGTTACTGATAAGTTGCTGTGTATTCTCATCAATTCTATATTGATATTTTTTATCTAAAGTATCTTTTAATAAACTAATATTATCTTCTAAATAATCTATATTTACAAAACATATAATATTTATCAATTTCATATTTGAATAAGCTAAAATATAATCTTGATTAAATAAGGCTCTATTAGTATCATCAATTAATAATTTAACAAGAGAATTAATCCTGCCTGTATAAACATATAAATCATCTGGATATAATACTTTATTATCAGCATAAACATTAAATGCAGAAATATAATTTTTTGCTTCTATAAAAACATTTGCCTTATCATATAATAATTTAATTTTTCTGCTTTTTAAATTTTTACTGATTTTAGGAGATATATTCTCAATATATTCAATGTAATCTAAAGATTCATTAATAGACATTTGTTTAATCGTTTCATCAATCATACCATACAAATAGTCTGCAATTATATATTGTCTTGATTGGATTTCATATATAAGACTTGAATCTGTTGCGGAATCTAAAGCTTGTCTATACCAATCAATAGCTTCATCAATATTATTATTATCATAACTTTCTATGCCATTATATAGCATATCATAAGCAATTTCAGCCTTACTAAATGCTATCATTGAATTAGCTAAATTAATTTTAGGATGCTTCGGATATTTACTCCGAAATTTATTAAAGCTTGTTATGGCATCTAAATAATCTGAATTTACTAGATAATTAAAGCCTTGATCACCTACCGTTTTATTTCCGCCATATGCAATTCCAATTGTAAATCTAAAGGAAATATCTTTAGTATTAATTTCTAACAATTTACTTGATGAACCCGTAATTTCATCAATCTCAAAATCACTAAATCCTAATTCAAAGCCATACAATAAATTATAATTTTTATTTTGCAACGGTTTAATAATATTAAAACCAATATCAATACTATTCATTATTCCTGATGATTTAATTATTTTATCACCATCTAAATTTTTAAATAAACTTATTTTAGTTAAACCATAAGAATAGTTTAAATATGGAGAAAAATTTTCAAACCTTTGAACCATAAAGGTTAAATTAAACTTAAATGTTCCTGCTACGGGGTAATAATAATAACGTTGATTATCATCAAACCAATTATCAATAGGAGCTTTTGTTAATGGACGACTGAATCTATAGCCAAAACCTGAAATAATATCTATGGAATTTTGGACATTTTTCAAAAAATTATAACCTAAAAAATCAATTTCAAAATCTAATCCTTCCCTATATTTCAAATCCTCAATATAATTAAAATCAATACTATTTTCTGTTTTAAATGGTGACTCTCCTAAATCAAAATTTTTATTTAAATCAACTTTAGACCAAAAATCATTCCCTCCATAATAGAACTTACCCAATTTAATTTTATAAGGAATGAATGAAAAAGGTTCTCTGTACAGCATAGAATTAAAATTTTGATTCCACCACTGTTCAAATCTAGTTGTTGCCCATTCATTATTATATGGAAATAAAATTGAAAGAAATAATAATATGTATATTAAACGCTTTAACATCAAAGAAATAAACTCAATATATAACAAACATATATGCTAAATATATAGTTAAATTTAATATTAAATTAGTTATAATTATTATGATAATAAAATTTAGATATATAATCTATTTTATACTACTTGCAGTATGTTTTTCCAATACAGCATCTTCAAATGAAGGATTTAAGATTGCGAGAATACATTATGGAGGAGGAGGAGATTGGTATTCAGATAAAACGTCAATACCAAATTTATTAGAATTTGTTACTAATAATACAGGGATTATTACTAATAATGAAGAGAAAAATGTAAAAATTGGTTCTAAAGATTTTTATTCTAATTCATACTTTTACATAACAGGACACGGGAATATTAAACTATCTAATGAAGAAATAATAATTTTAAGAGATCATCTTATAGGCGGAGCTTTCCTGCATGCTGATGATAACTATGGAATGGATCCCTCTTTTAGAAAACTAATATCTGAAATGTTTCCAGATAAAGAATTAATAGAAATTCCTCCAAGTCATGATTTATTTAATATTCATTATAAATTTGAAAAAGGACTTCCAAAAATACATGAACATAATAATAAAAGACCACAGGCACTAGGAATATTCCATAATAAACGCCTTATACTATTATACACTTATGAATCTGATTTAGGAGATGGATGGGAAAGTCAAGAAGTTCATAATAACCCTGAGGATCTAAGAATACAAGCTCTTAAAATGGGAACAAACATTATCATATATTCACTACTACAATAACATTAATGAAAATAATTAACAAATATATTAATAATTATAGAATAAAAAAGGCTAATAAAAACCTTTTCGAAAATATTAATTTTTTTTTAGCAACTACTCTAATCTCTTTTATTACACTAGGATCAATTGAAAAAATATTTTATTTATCTAGCTTAAATAAAAAAATATATTTAATTGTTTTTACAAGTATTGGAATATGCACATCTTTATATATTATAATTAACTGGGTTATTAATTATAATGGACTATTTGGATTTAATACTAATCAAAGTATTGCACAAGAGATAGGTAATAAAAACTCTAAGATTAAAGACAAATTAATTAATGTTATTCAATTGAATAAATCTAATGCTTCTTTAGACTTAACTAAACTTGCTACTCAAAATATTGAAAAAAAATTATCTAATGAAAAGCATGAAACAAATATAAATATTATAGAAATCAATAAACTTTATTTACCTATTTCTACCATTTTATTATCTTTTTTTTTACTAATAATAGCTGATTTCAAACAACCTGTAAATCGATTAATAAACTACAATAAGGACTATAAACCTCCAACACCTTTTACTCTTAAAAATATGACAAATAAATCTTCTGCTCTATCAGGAGACTCCATAAATATCAGCATTAAGGGAGTAGGATCTTTGCCAGACTCAATCAACTTATATTGGTATGAACAAAGCAATTTATACCATAAAAAGCTATCAAATAAAAATAATTTTTATAGCTACAAAATTGATAATGTTAAATCAGATATAAAATACTGGGCTTCATATCAATCGCATACGTTTTTATCCGCTTGGGATTCTATAGGAATAGAAGTTCAAAATATAACGGTTAAACAGCGGCCATCAATAATAATTAATAAATTTAATATTGAACCACCAAATTATACCAATTTAAATATACAGGAATATATTGGTGCAAATCAAACGCAAATTGATGTACCTAAAGGCAGTAATATTAATTTTATATTTACAGCAGATACTAATTTAAAATCATCATGGATGGTTATTAATAATGAAAGAATTTCATTAGAAACAAATAATAATAATATATATGGAGAATTTGAATTACTTGATAGTAAAAATTTACAAATATACTGCTTAGGAGAAAATTTAACTCCTAATCTCAACCCTGTACGATTCTCATTTAATGCAATAAATGATTTTGATCCTTCTATAACAATTAATACTCCATTAAAAGAATTTGAAATTGATGAATCTTATGTTATTTATTTAAACTTCAATGTAATTGATGATTATGGAATAGATGACTTATGGATTGAATATAGCATAGTATCACCTGGATTTGGTGATAATGGAATTAATAAGGTATCTCTAAAGAATAAACTATTAAATAATTCAAAAGAAGTTAATCTTGCATATGAATGGGACATAGATGATTTAGGAGTACTTATGGGTGATGAAATTCATTTTTGGATTTCAGCAAAAGATAATGATCCCTATAAAAAAACACCCTATAAAACTGAAAAATTTATCGGGAAATTCCCATCATTGGAAGATCTCTTTTTTGAAATTGAAGAAAAAGAACAAGAAACATATAATTGGCTAGATGAAATCAAAGAATCCATAGAAGATATTTCTGATGTTACAGATGAAATAGAATTAGAATTATTAAAAGAAGATGATATTAATTTTCAAAATGAAAAAAAACTAGAAAATTCATTTGATAAGATTGAGGATATTAGAAACGAAATAGATAAAGTACAGGATAATATAGAAAAAATACTTGAACAAGCAGAAAAAAATAATCTATTTGATGAAAATTTAACTAAAAAATTTAATGAGTTCCAAAATATGCTAGAAGAAATCATGACTCCAGAATTAATGGAATCAATGAAAAAACTACAAGAGGCTCTTAAAAATATGGACCCAGAAAAAATTGCTGAAGCCTTAGAAAATTTTGAATTTAACGTAGAAGAATTTGAAAATCAACTAGATCGCTATCTTGATATGTTTAAAATGGCTCAAGCTGAACAACAGCTAAATGAATTAAGTAAAATGATTGAAAACATACTTGATAATCAAAAAGAGCTAATAGATCAAGTCAATAATAAATCTAATCAATTAGATATGTTAGAATCAAAAGCAAATAAACAACAACAGCGTTATAATAATTTTAAAGAACAAATGGATCAAACAATTAATGATATGCAAAATGTATCTGAAAAAACTGCTCAAACACTACAAAATTTAAGTGAAAGTTCTATCATAGAAGAAACACAGATGAATTTAAAGCAAATGCAACATGATATCTCAAATAATAATAAAGAAAAATCAATTACATCATGTAATAGTGCAGAAAAAAACCTGCAAGAAATTGAACAAAAAATTAATGATATTAAAGAAAAATTTATTGACCAAGAAATGAAAGAAATCACTGATAATTTTATTATTATCATTAATAATCTATTAACTATATCTAATCAACAAGAAAAATTAATATCTATTAGTAAAAATATTCGTAGCAATAATCCACTGATTGTAACAATAAATCAAGGACAAAGCAATATTAATAGAGAACTTGATCAAATCATGAATAGATTAATTATATTATCAAATAAAACATTTTTTATTACACCTGAAATTAATAGGGCCTTTGGAAAAGCAAAAATGACAATAACAAAAGTAATTAATAATTTTGCACAAAAAAAAGTTAGCACAGCAAAAAAATTACAAAAAGAATCTCTAAATAATATTAATCTAGCTACTGAATTAGTAATGAACGCACTATCTCAAATAAAAGATAGTAATTCTCCATCTGGAATAGAGCAATTTATGGAATCAATGCAACAAATGTCTCAACAGCAGCAAGGTATCAATCAAGCTACGCTACAACTTAGTCAGCTAGGGATGATGCAACAACAAAATCTATTAGAAGGACTAGAATCTAAACAAAAACAATTACAAGAAGAATTAGAAAGCTTACTTGATGAATTTCCAGGAGAAAATAACGGGACTATGGAAAAAATAGGTAAAGATATGGAAGAAATAATACAAGATTTTAAAAATAAAAATATTACACGAGAAACTATCTTAAGGCAGGAAAGAATTTTATCTAGAATGCTAGATAATCAAAAATCTATGACTCAAAAAGATTTTTCTAATAAACGTAAAAGTAAATCTGGAATAAGCTTTGATTATAAAGGTGCTCAAAATTTACCTGAAAATTTTGGAGATCGCAATCTATTACTAATCAATGCTATGGAATCTGCAATGGATGAAGGTTTCTCAAATGAATACAATAAAATAATTCGCAACTATTTTCTTAACCTACAAAAAGATAATGAAAAATAATTATATTAAATACTATATCATATTCATTATTTGTACAACCTCAATATTTTCTCAACAATTTAGAAGTATAGAAAATAAGTTGACTTTTGAACAACAAAAAATGTTAAGCCAAGCAAAAACTTTAGAAAATTCAGGACTTAAAGAGGAAGCAATAATTGCATATAAAGATATACTTAATAAATTCCCTACATTAAAAATAGTATTTGAACAATTAAAAAATCTCTATATCAATACAGATAACTTAGATGCATTAAAAATAGTTGCAGAACAATACCTTAAATCTAATAAATATAGCGTTAATAGTCAGATTGATATCTTAGATATATATATCATTACAGATAATCCAAAATGGAAGAATATTGTAAATGAATTATATCAAAATAAACCTATTAATTTAGCCAACATAAAAAAAGCACTATCTATACTTCTAGAACAAAATCAATTGAATTTTGCCTCTACTATTATTCAATCAATAAGGAATGAAACCAAATACAAAAGTTTTTATTCATTAGAATTAGGTAACTTTTTTACTCTGCAATTAAATATTGAATCTGCTATTGATGAATATTTAATCTATTTATCTGAAAAACCTAAAAATATACAATTTATTAGTCAACGCATTATGGCTATTTCTGATTATGATGTTACAGTAGAACAAATTAAAAATAAATTACAAACATCTTCTATTAGAGAATCTAAAATCATTTTATCACTTTTAGAATTTAAACTTAAAAATTATGAAAATTCTTATCAATTACTAAAAAATATTGATAATTCAAATAAAGAAAAAATTAAACTTTCTGAAGATTTAATTAAAATTAATGAATTTAGTTTAGCAAAAACAATTATTAACGATGTTATAAATTCATCTAAAGATAAAACATTGATTAATAAAGCCATTTTCCAATTAGCTATATTATATGAGAAGCAAATTGAAAATACAATAATAATACTACCACTATCAAATCATATTTATCATAATGAAATATTAAAATCTCCATATATTAACCTAAATGAAGAATATAAAGATTATTTACTTAAAGCAACGAGCATTTATGACTCATTAAGCACTTATAATAATGATACTAAATCACTCCTTCAGCTAGCAAAAATCAAATATCAAATATTAAATGATTTAGATGGAGCAGAAAATATTTATACTACTATTTATAACAAACATCAATCTAAAGATTATAGAAGGCAATGCTTACACAATATTATAGATATTAATTTATCAAAAGGAAATATTGAAAATAGCTTAAATAAAATTAATAAATATCAGGATAATCTTTCTAAAGATTTATTAGATTTATTAGATATAAAAAAAATAAAAGCATACTTTTATGATACTAATCGAGATTCATTAATATATTATTCTAAAAAAGTATTAAAATCTCTTTCTAGAGATCATACACTATATAATGATATATTAGATATACTTAATTTATTTTATAATTATAAAGATGATGAAATTAAAAAATATATTAATGCAAAATATAAAATCATGCAAAACAAACAGGATGATGCTGTTAATATTTTAGAAACAATTAATAAAGATAATCCAATATATTCATTAGCTCAATTTGAATCTATTTATTTAGATGCAATTAATGGGAATTATCAAAATGCACTTACAAAAACAACTTATTTTATTAAAGATGTAAATATTGATGATTATAAAGAAGATATTATTTTATTAGAAGCAGAAATCTATGATTATATACTATTAAATCACTCTAAAGCTGCTGATATTTATTTAAACTTTCTTGACCTGTTTCCAGAAAGTATATATTATGACTCTATAAGATTACGTTTAAGGGAGCTTGCATCATGAATATAATGAAAAAAATAATATTTTTATTAATGATTAATTTGATTCTTACAAATAAAATAATCATTCCTATGGATGAGAGCCAAACAGATCATATAAAAGCTTATGGAATTGCCTTTTGGTCTTTACAAAATAATAATCCTGTAGATTGGTTACTAAATTACAAAGGTGGTTCTTTTATACTTAAAAACAATCCAGATATTGAAAATGAATGTATTATAAGAGGAGTTTCGTATTCTGAAATCAGGGCATCAGATATTAATAATATTTATCAAACCATTGAAGAAAATAATATGGAGATTGTCTTATTAGAAAAAAGTCCAAAAATTGCTGTATATTCTCCTCCAGATAAACAACCCTGGGATGATGCTGTAACACTAGCCTTAACATATGCAGAAATTCAATATGATATAATTTTTGATAAAGAAATATTACTTGGGGAATTAAAAAAATATGATTGGCTACATCTTCACCATGAAGATTTTACAGGTCAATATGGGAAATTTTATAAAAATTATCATAATAAAAGCTGGTATATAGAAATGCAACATAGTTTTGAACAATCTGCACAAGAATACAATTTTAATTCCGTCTCAGATATGAAAAAAAATATTGCACAAAGAATTAAAGACTATATTATCAATGGTGGGTTTTTGTTTGCAATGTGTTCTGCTACTGATTCTTTTGATATTGCACTTGCAGCACAAAATGTAGATATAGCGGCATCTGTTTTTGATGGGACTCCAATAGATCCACATTGTCAATCCAAATTAAATTTTAATAACTCTCTAGCATTTGAAAACTATGATTTATATACAGACCCATTAGTTTATGAATATTCCACTATAGATATTCCATCTAGTCATATTCCAAATCAAAAAGATGCTGAAAAAGACTATTTCACATTATTTGAATTTTCTGCAAAATGGGATAGAGTCCCTACAATGCTTACACAAAACCATACCCCTATTATTAAAGGTTTTATGGGCCAAACAACTGGATTTAATAAAGACTATTTAAAAGATTACATATTAGTATTAGGAGAAGACCCAGCTAGCAAACAAACAAAATATATTCATGGGAATGTAGGAAAAGGGACGTTCACATTTTTAGGAGGGCATGACCCTGAAGATTATAAACATTATATAGGAGATCCACCAACAGATTTAATGCTACATAGGAATTCTCCTGGCTATAGATTAATACTTAATAATGTTTTATTTCCAGCTGCTAAAAAGAAAAAAAGGAAAACTTAGCTAGAAGCACTCTCATATAATTGTAAGCCACGATTCCAAATAAAATTACTAATAATCAAAAAGATAACTGTAACAATAAATTGAAACAGAATTAATTGTATATCAGGTCCAAAAATTAATATTCTTGCAGGGACAGATGTAATCATAGCCATTGGAAAAACTGTAAAAACAATTCGTCTAAATTTACCTGTATATATAGAATCAGGTCGTCTAGAATATTTTGTGACCTCACTAGCAAGCCATCCCCCAACAGAAAAATTTCTATACCAAAACACTAAACAGGATATTATAAATTCAATTGAATAGAATAAAAGAACTCCTAAAATAAATGAAAATAAAAATATGCCAAAATTAAAAGCAGAAATATATCCATGATATTCATATAATAGTTTTAATAATAATCCCAATAATATTATTAATGAAACTAAAGAATAATTACAAACATATCTAAAAGACATAAAAAATTGAGGATTTACTGGTTTTATTAATACTAAATCTAAATCACCTTTAACAACCATTGTATTTAAAGTAAATGTGTTTGATCCAAAAAAGAACACAAAAACTGTATCTGTTAAATACATAATAATTAAAAATATAATTACTGCATCCTGATTAAAATCACCTAAAACATCTACATAAGAAAAAATTACTGCCCAGAGAAAATACATTGAACCATAAAAAATTGCATCTATAAATAAATCTGCAATGAAATTCATTTTAAATTCCATATCTCGAGTTAAACTATTCCGGAGAAAAGCACACCATAAGCTAAAATATTTACGAACCATATGCCTCATAATCCTTAATACCTAATTTATATATTATAGCACTGCATATGCTCAGAACAAAACACCATAGCGTAGCCATTAACAAGCCACTTAACCATTCCTCTATAGGTAAAATTCCCGTAGCAATACTAACAGGGAAGTCAACTAAATACCTAATAGGGGTCCAATTAATAATATTTAAAATATAATCTGGGAAAAAACGTATAGGAACATACTGGCCTGATAAAACAAGCATAGCTAAATTATATGAAACAACCAATGAACGAACTTCTCCAAACCAAAATGCAAAACAAACCATAATAAAGTATATGCAATAGGATAAATAAATAGATAAGACCAGAGCAAGGATAAAACATAATATGCTAGCTAGCGTATGAAAAATCATTCCCTTGAAAATAATAGTAAATCCAAATAAAATAATTGAGTATACAATATAATATAAAGAATTAAATCCTATGAACATCATAAAATGATACCAAAAATAAGATATAGGACGAATTAAATATTTATTAATTTCTCCAGTTCTAATCGCTCTAATCATTTCTCCAGAGCTATGCCAAGAAGATTTTAATTGGCCAATGATAATAGATAAAAAAATGAACATAATAAGTTCATTAAATTCAAAATTTTTTACAGTCGTATAACCTTTAGCTTTAAAAATTAAATCCCATATTTGATATTCAATAAAAAGTCCTGAAAAAATAGCCAGCACACCAACCAATGCATTAGCTCTATATTCTAAAGCTTGAATCCAATTGGTCCTTAATACTGAAAAATATTTAATTGCTATACTAGACACCGCTATTTTAAATACTTTGTAGGATTAGCAAAAAAGCTTCTTAATGTTTCTTCTACGGGTAAATCTTCAAAAGAAAGTGTTTTAGGGCTACTAATTGCTAATAATTTGATTAATAAATCATTAAGAATTGTTTCAGATAATTCTGCAGTTATAACATTATCTTTAATTGTAAAATCAAACTGTTTAGTTAATTGTTCTATAATCTTTGAATCATAATCATTTGATAGTTCATAAATAAATTTTCGTTTAGGGTTGACACTTTTAATTAAATTATTAAAATCGCCATCATAAATTTGTTCACCTTTATTTAACACAAAGACTCTTTCACACATTTCTTGAATATCTTTTGTATAATGACTAGTAATGACAAATGTCGTTTTATATTGCTCATTGTGATATTTGACAAATTCACGAATTTTAGATTGTGAAATTACATCTAATCCCAATGTTGGTTCATCTAATAATACAATTCTAGGTTGATGCAATAAGGCAGCAATAATTTCCATTTTCATTCTTTCACCTAGAGATAAACGCCTAACCTGAATATTTAATTTCTCTTTTATATCAAGTAATTCAACTAACTCAGATAGAACTTTCTCATACTGCTTATTATCAATTTGATATATATGTTTATTTAGTAAAAATGATTCAGATGCAGGAATATCCCACCATAATTGATTCTTTTGTCCCATAACAACAGAGACTTGTCTTAAATAATCATGATTTCTCTCCCAAGGGGTATAATTATCAACAGATATAGTTCCAGAAGTAGGATGCAATAAGCCTATGATTAACTTAATTAATGTTGTCTTACCTGCTCCATTCTCCCCTAATATTCCTAAAATTTCACCTTTATCAACATTTAAATTAATATTCTGTAAAGCATGAAATAAGTGATAGTCTCGTTTTAAAAAAGATTTAAAGGCACCCTTAATACCAGGTTCACGTTTAAATATTTTAAAAGATTTAGATAAGTTTTTAACTTGTATTAACATAAAGCAATTTTAAATAGATTTAATAAAAAAAATACTTTATAAGTTAAGAATAAAAAAAAATTATTTAACTAATGCAATTTTTCTAATTTGGGTAGCATTATCAGAAA
>CETH01030480.1_pt1 | contig 23815 bp, 27 predicted proteins | sample 361461 | NCBI WGS metagenome assembly CETH01 (sample SAMEA2622695, study PRJEB7988) | marine metagenome | isolation source: saline water (ENVO:00002010), including
CTTTAATTAACTTAAATATTTTTTTGAGTCTGGGTCAAGTTTATAAGTTTCACTACGGAGAAATTTAGAAATTTTTTTTAAATCTCCTATTGATTTAATTGTTTCATATTCTATCAAATCACCAACATGAACATTAATTTCTTTCCCCATTCTTTTGCATAATTCATACATCATAACCGAATATCTTAGAGTTTGATTAATCTTATTAGCAATATGAAATACATTGCTATTTTGTCCTTCAAAAAATAATGGGAGAATTGGGGTTTTATATTTTAAAGCTAATTTAGAAACAAATGTTTTCCACTCAGGTTCAACAGCTTTTTGCTTTAATTTTTTTGTTGAGGAGATTTCGCCACTTGGAAATATTATTACTACTCCTTCATTTAATAAATGATTTTGAGCTTGATGTTTTGTTTTAATGTTGTTGATTAGAGCTTTTTTGTTTTGAGAAAAATCAATTGGTAATATTTGATGCGATACAGCTGGAGCTTGGCTGAGGACTCTGTGAGTCATTAATCTTAAATCTTGTCTAATTTTAGAAACCATAGAGCAAATTGTTATTCCATCAGCAACTCCAAAAGGATGGTTCGCAATAACAATTAGTCTACCCTTGTTAGGTATTGGTTGTGATATTTTAGAATGTATAGAAACTTTTAAATTTAATCTTTCAACGGCATCGTGCCAAAATAGTTCAGGAGGCCTATTTTCTTTCACATAATTGTCATAAATTCTTTTTAATTTTGGCTGGCCAGTACTTAATTCAGTTAATTTTATAAAAGCTCGACTTAGAGGCCCTACTTCACTAGCAGCAAAACTAAAAACTATCTCATTTTTCATATTATTAGTCTATCTCTAAATTAAAATATTAAGTTATTCTAATTCTATTAAAGAATATCTTATATATTTGTTTGAAAATAAAACAATTAATATATTTTAAAGTGAATATAATAATATAAAACATTTATTTCAAATTCTTATGGTATAGTATTCTACCTATAGTGTTCATTAATAACTGAGCAGCTAATGTGGAAGTTGAATTAGTCAAATCATAATCAGGAGCTACTTCAACTAAGTCCAGACCTACTACTTTTCCTTGCTTTATGATGCCATCTAAAAGTTCTAAAATTTCATAATAATAAAAGCCTCCATGACTTGGTGTTCCTGTACCAGATGCTATAGAAGGATCAAAAGCATCTATATCAATTGTAATGTAATATCTTTTATTTTTAGGTATTTCTTTAAGTAAATTATTAGTACCAATTTGACGAAGATTTCTTACTGAAAATATTTTTGAACCACTTGATTTAGCATCTTCATAACCTGATTTAGCAGTTGATGACACATTTCTAATACCTATATGTGTAATTCCTGAAACGTATGATTTTTCTGAAGCACGTTTCATAGGATTTCCATGGCCAAAACGCACACCATGTCTTTCGTCAACAAAATCTAAATGAGCATCAATTTGAATAATGTGAATGTCCTCTTCATTTTCAAAAGCATCTATACAAGGTATGTTAATTGAATGATCACCACCTAATATTATAGGTATTGATTTTGAATTTAATATTTTACTTACCCCATATTTAATATTTTTATGGCTTCTTATCGTGTCTGTGTGAATAATATCAGCATCACCTATATCGATAATCTTTGTCGTCTCTGAAGGCAAATAAGTTATATCATCTTCATGGTCATAAGCACCTGAATGACCAAATGAAAATAAAGTAGAAGCTTCTCTAATACTTCTAGGACCCATTCTTGAACCCGTTCGATATTGACTCCCAGAATCAAAAGGAGCTCCCATAATACAAACATCGGCATTAATATTATCCCAATTTTCAACATAAGGATATTTACCAAATGTACATATTCCTACAAAAGGTAAATTTAATCTTCCTTTGTCATAAGTATTATCTGCCATAATATCTTTCCTATACTATATTATTTACTAATTAAAAATTGAGAAATATCAGTATGACCAATTTTAAAACCACATTCACAATATGAAAAATAATATTCCCACATTCTTTTAAAATACTCATTAAAGCCTATTTTTGAAATTTCAGGCCAAGATTTTTGAAATCGATTGTTCCATTCATTTAATGTTTTTTCATAACTATTGGCAAAACTAAATTCATTTTGTAAATTCAAATTTTCTTCATTAATTAGGTTTCTTAAAATTTTTTTAGATGGCAACATTCCTCCGGGAAATATATATCTTTGAATAAAATCAGGGCGTTGTTGATAATTTTTAAATAATTCGTCTTTAATAGTTATAATTTGCATAACAGCTTTACCTTGATTTTTTAAATTTTGATTAATTTTATTGAAAAATATTTTCCAATATTTTTCACCTACAGCTTCAAACATTTCTACTGATACTATTGAATCATATTGGTTGTATTCGTCTCTATAATCTTTTAATTCTACTTTTACCTTTTCTTGTAAACCTTGATTAAATATCATTTTTGACACATGGTTATATTGTTCTTTAGATATAGTAATAGCTGTAATATGAGCGTTTGTGTTTTTACCTATAAAGCTAGCTAAACTACCCCACCCACAACCAATTTCTAAAATTTTAGATTTATCAGTAGGCCTTAGAAGATCTAAAAGTCTATTATATTTATTTATTTGAGCTTTTTTTAGGTCTAAAATATTTTTATCATATAAAGCTGAACTATATGACATTGTTTCATCTAGCCAAAATTGATAGAAATTATTTCCTAAATCGTAATGATATTTAATATTGCTTTTACTATTTTTTTTTGAATTGTTATTATTATAGTGATAAATTTTTTGGACTATACGATAAATAAGCTTTCCTCTATCTATATTATTAAAATGATTTTTGTTTCTAACAGCAAATTCTATTAGTTTCACTAAACTATTGGTTGTATAGTTTTGGTTCATATAGGATTCTCCTAAACCTATATTTCCTTTAATCATTACATCTTTGATAAATTTATAATTGTTTAATGTTATATCTGCCTCAGGACCTGATTTTATTCCTTTGTAAATATATTTTTCATTATTTGGAAAAGTTACGTGTATTTGACCATAATGAACTTTAGATAATAAATTATGAAAAAATAATCTTAATCTATTATCAAAAAAATTTTGAAATAATTTAGAATTTTCCAATTATGTCACCTTCTAATGATTTTGTATCTTTAATTTTTGGATCCCTACTCTTAAACATACCTCCTTTTAACCAAATTTTAAATGCTTGCCAATGAATAGAATAGATGACTTTAATTGTTAACAGAGGATAACTAAAGAAAGTTATAATTATTGATTTATTAGATATATATGTCTTTTTACCATATTGGCTTGCTATTAGAATTAATGATTTATCATTTAAATATTGTTTAATATTAACTGATAATGTTTTTTTTGGTTCTGAAATAAGAAATTCATAAAATCCTTCAATTTTCATAAATGGTGATACATAAAATTTTTTATTACATTTATGTTTATATATATTTTTTTTAATTTTTTTATGATTTATAAAAATATAAGTATGTTGTTCATTTGAAGTATTTTTAACCTCATAAAAAATTGAAACTAATACATTTTTTTTAAAACAGAATATTACAGATAATGGATTAAAAACATATCCCAAAATTCTAGGAAAACATAGAATTTTAATTTTTAAATTTATTTCAGATATATTATTTTTTTTTAATTCTTTTATTATAAATTTCTTTAAATTTTGACCATTTCTACTACCATGATCTTTGTCGAAAAATGATAATAAATTAAATTTATTATAAGAAAAAAAATAGAACTTTTTTGATAGTAATGACAATTCATCATAGTCTAAATATAAAGAAAATACTCTATATTTAAATTGATTTATAAAAGGTTGAAATCTTTTATGATAAACATTTCCATAGTAAAAACATGATGCAATTTTAATTTTCATTTATTTAAATTGATAAATTTCTTTTATTAATAGTTTTTTCATTAACTTTCCATGGAATAGTAATACCCATTTTTTCTGCAATAAGTATTGATGATAATATGCCATCTTCGTGGTGACCATACCCCAAATAACTTCCAGTATACCATATTTTATTGATACCTTGAATTTCTAAAATATCTTTTTTTGCTTGATAGTTTGCAATTGTAAATATTGGATGGGAAAATTTAATTTTATTTATTATTTTGTTATCTCTAATTTCTTTAATAGGATTAACTGTTACAAAATAATTATTGTTTGTCTTTAAGTTTTGAAGTTTATTAAGCCAATATGTTAAAGATAAATTATTGTCATTATTTCCTAAAAAATTCCAACTTGACCATAACTTTTCATTTGTAGGCATTTGATTGTAGTCTTTATGTAGAATAATTTCATTAGAAGTATATTCAAAAGTTTTTAAAATTTTTATCTCTTTTTCTGATGGATTTGATAGCATATTTAAAGCTTGATCAGCATGGGTTGCTATAATTATCTCATCAAAATTACCAAGAAATTTATCAGAATATAGACTTATATTATTTGATTCTCTTTTTATATTTTTTATAAATATATTTTTAAATGCTTTTATATTAGGTTTTTTTAAAACTTCTTTTATATATGAATCTCCCCTATTTGTTAATGTTTTCCATTTAGGTCTATTTATGAATTTAAAAAGATCATTGTAAATAAAAAATTCTATTAAAGCTTTAATTGGAAATTTTTTTATATCTAAAAGATTTGTTGACCATATAGAAGCAGCAATCGGATATATGTGGTGATACAAAAATTCATTAGAATATTTTTTTAATTTGAAAAAATCCTCAATAGATAAATTCATTTCATCGTTATTTTTTAAATAACTTGGTGCTAAATTATAAAATAAAAAAATATCTTTAATGATAATGTAAAATGAAAGATTTTTCATATTCTTATATTGTGAAAAATAGTTATGTGATCCATATTCAAAGCCTAATTCTTCAGCAATAATTGATAATGACATATCGCTATTTTCTATTTTAACATTTAAATTTTCAAAAAATTTTTTTAGATTTGGATAACATTTTTCATTAAAAACTAAAAAACCTGTATCAACACTTATATCTTCTTCTTTGATCTTTACAGTCCTTGTATGGCCTCCAAAATAATCATTTTTTTCAAATATTGTTATATTATGATGATTTGATAAAAAATAAGATATACTTATCCCACTGATTCCTGATCCAATTATTGCTATATTCTTTTTATTCATTTTATTATGAAATAATTATATAAATAGTAAGCTGATAAAATCCCTATAATATTAAAAAAAATATCAAATATTTGAAATCCTCGTTCAAATAATATTTGAAAAAATTCAATAAATATTGAATAACTTATCAATAGGAACAATAAAAAAAATTTTCTTTGAAATGAAAAATTAAAAATAAAAGATAAAATAAAAAATAAAAAAAAATGTATGAAATAGGATGAGTAATTTGAAGGGTGTTTATCTTCAGATATCACATTGGTTATAAAAATTGAGTCTAATGGAATAAGTAAAATAATTGTCAATAAAATCAAATAAATATATGATAAAACTTTGAAAAAATTATTATAATTCATAAAAATACCCGTGATTAATTTTGAATCTTTTTGGATTATTTATCTATTAATGAATAATATATATATACGATTTTCAATAAAAAAAGTCTTAAAAAAGGCAATGGAAATTTTTTTGGAAGTCCTTGAAATATTTTAGAAATTCTCATTTCATTATGATTAGATCCACCAATAAAATTTGCTAATTCTTTACCACACCAAGGCGCCGTGTTTACCCCATTAGCATGATATCCAAAACTATGATAAATTTGTTCATTAGGTATTTTTCCTAAAGAAGGAGAAAATTCTCTTGTAAAAGCTACAAAACCTCCCCAACGAAAATCAACTTTTATTTTTTGCCACTTTGGAAAAACTTCTTTAAATCTTTTTTCGATCCATAAAGACATCTTTAAAGATGAATTTTTACTTCCCGAAAGGTCCCCTCTTGCTCCAAATAAAATTCTTTTATCTGGTAAAAGTCTATAATAAAAAAGAAGATTTCTTGCATTGAGTATAGGATTATAAGTAACAAAATTATAATTACTTAATTCATCATTAGTTAATGGCCTTGTAACAATGATGTTTGATATAGCTGGAATAATTCTATTTCTAAATATAGGTAAAAAATCATCTTTATAAAAAGCATTAACAGAAAAAACAATTTTATTAGCGGTGATTGATCCATTATTAGTAATTACTTTATATTTATCTATATTTTTTTCTACTTTTATTACTTTGCTATTTTTAAATAATTTTACATTATTTAAATAATTTGCTTTTGCTAATCCTAATAAAAATTTTAAGGGATTTAAAGCGCAACCTGGTTCATATGAAATTGCACCAAACTGTTCATTACCTGTATGACCAATTTTATTAAATTCTTCTTGAGAATAAAATTGACTTTTTATATTGAAATATTTTTTCAAGTCATCAGAATGTTCTTTTAATGAGTTAATAAAACTCGGATGATGAGCAACTTCATAATTTAAATTTCCTACTAAATCACAATTAATATCATATTCATTAATCAATTCTTTAGTGTAGTTTGATCCATCTATTTGGTTTCGATAAAAATACTTAGTTTCATCAATACCATATTTATTAATCATTTGTTTTATTGATAATTTAGTTGGGTTAATACATAAAAATCCAGCATTCCTTGCAGAACTTCCAAAGCCTATATGCCCAGCCTCTAACACCGATACGCTGAAATTAAATTTTTTTGATAATTGTAAAGCGCAAGATAAGCCAGTATATCCACCACCTATCACTACTACATCAGATTTTATATCTGAATTCAGTTGTTTTGAGTCAAATTCATCTTTTGTTTTAATCTTTTCCCAATAACTTTTTATTGGGGTATTGAAATCATACATATCATGATGATAAAGATTACTCATTGAGAAAATATATATCACTTTAAAACAAATAATTAAGGAGAATATTTATGAAAGGTTATATTATCGCACAAATAAATGTAAAAAATGATGAAAATTATAAAGAGTATTTAAAAAATGTTACTACTATAGCTAATAAATATGGGGGTGAATACATTATAAGAGCTGGAAATTTTGAAATAATGGAAGGGAAATGGGAATATAAAAGAAATGTTGTAATTAAATTTCCTTCAATTCAAAAAGCAAGAGAATTTTATGATAGTGTTGAGTATCAACCAATTAAAAAGATAAGAATTGACAATTCAGACTCAAATTTAATAATTATTGAAGGTGGTAATTAACTATAAGCCAAGCTCCAAATAGGATTTTTCTAATTTTTTAATAGCAATACCATATGCTGCAGTTCTGTAATCAGAGAGTTTATGTTTATTTTTGAGATCTTTTATTTCTTGAAATGCTATTCTCATTGTATCTTCTAAGCCTGAATTTACTATATCTTCTTCTTTAGCTCCATACACAATAGTTTCAACATTTTTCTGAGAAATCTTTTTATCACTTATCTGATTAATTACATTTACTATATCTCTCCCTCTATTTTCTTCATATCTTCTATTCATTCTTCCTAATCTTATGTGAGATATATTTCTTATCCATTCAAAATAACTAACCGCAACACCACCAGCATTAGCATAAATATCAGGCAAAATTGGTATATTCCTTTTAATTAATTCTTTATTTGCCCTGAAACTAATTGGCCCATTTGCCGCTTCGACAATTAATTTTGAGTTAACTTTTTTTACATTATCTAATACGATTGCATTTTCTAAAGCTGCCGGTATTAAAATATCAGATTTAATAAATAATGAATTAAATGGATCTTTATCAAAAGTACCATCAGGAAACCCGGTTATGGAACCATTATCTTCTTTAAATTGAATTAAATTATTTATATTAATTCCTTTTTCATTAAAAATCATTCCTTCTTTTTCAGATACACATACAATTTTAATTCCATCTTCGGTTAATGCTCTACAAGTGTTTAATCCAACATTTCCAAAACCTTGAACAGTTACGATTTGATCTTCAAAATTTTTATTTATATTATATTTTTTTAATTCATCATTATGTCGAAAAAATTCTTTAAGAGACTGGTGCACACCCCTTCCAGTTGCCTGCAATCTTCCTCTTATTCCACCATGTTCAAGTGGCTTTCCTGTAACTACAGCTGCATAATTTATATCTTCAGGATGAAGAGATTTATAAGCATCAACTATCCAAGCCATCTCTCTTTGTGATGTTCCAACATCAGGAGCTGGCACATCTCTAGATGGACTAAGTGATCCTCTCCTTGTAAGTTCTCTAGTAAATTTTTTTGTGATAAATTCTAATTCTTCTTCAGAGTATTTATTTGGGTCTATTTTTAAACCACCTTTGGCTCCGCCAAATGGTACATCAACTATACATGATTTAAATGTCATTAAAGCTGAAAGTGCTTCAATTTCGTCTTGATTAACATTTTGTGAGTATCTTAAACCACCTTTACTAGGCAATCTATGAGTGCTGTGAATAGCTCTCCAACCATAAATTATTTCTGTTTTACCTTTTATTTTAATAGGAAATTTGATCTGAATAACAGATCTACAGGCTTTTACTATTTTTGAAATATCCTCAGAAATATTTAATTCATCAATAGCTTGATCAATATATGATTCAACATTTTCTCTGAATGTTTTTTTACTATCTGACTCTACCATTAGCCCTCTGATTGAAAATCCATATTTGAAAATTTTCCAATATAATATTTATCATTTGGTTTATTTTTTTTTAAAGTAAGTTTAATAGTAGTATCCTCAATTACAATTTCTAAAACTTTTTCATTCTTATGCAATATATCACAATTTTTTGAAATTCCAGTTTCAATATTTTTAATTATTGTTTTTTGCATAAAATATTACTTATTTTTATTCTTATATTATTAATAATTAAATAACTATATAATAATATAAAAAAAATTATGGTAAATACTTATAAATTAGAAATATCAGGAAAAGTACAAGGTGTATGGTATAGGGATTGGTTTTGTAAAGAAGCTCGCAAGTTAAAAATAACTGGATATATAAAAAATTTACATAATCCTAATATTGTTGAAGCAATAATCCAAGGTAATTTAGATTCAGTTAATAAATTAATATTAATGGCTAAAATAGGTCCTCATTTAGCAAAGGTTGAAAATTTAAAACAAAATAAAATAAAATTAAACGTAAAGTTTGATAGTTTTTTTATAAAATAGTTACAATATTTTTTCTAACGAATTGATTAAAGAATATACTTCATTTTCAGTATTATAATGTACCATACTTGCTCTAATTACCCCATCTTCTCTATCTATTTTTAATGCATCCATAATCCTCCATGCATAAAAATTTCCATTTCTAATTCCAATTTTATCACTTACAAGATGATCACAAACTTTTTTGGAAGTTTCATTTTTGACTGTAAAAGATATTGTAGGTGCCCTATTCTTGTTTTCGGAAATTTTTTTTCCTATAATTTTAACTTTTTTCTTTGATTTTAAAAAATCTAGTAAAATATTTGATAATTTTTCTTCATGTTGAGTAATCAAATCATTTATTTTTTCAATTCTTTTTCGGTGATTTATATTTGTATTTTGAAAATGATGATAAAATAAGTTATCAAAATATTCACTTACTCCTACTAAACATGCAGTTTCTTCATGATTTGGGCCCCCTGGATTCAAAGTGATGTTAGGAATTTCATCATCCACAAATTCATGATTTTGATTTGGCAAATTTTTTAATATTTCATATTTTCCATATAATAAACCTAAATGAGGACCAAATGTTTTGTATGTAGAGAACGAGTAAAAATCTACATCAAGATCTTTAACATCAGGAAATCCATGAGGAGCATATGAAACTCCATCAGCAATAATTAATGAATTATTATTATGAACTATTTCTGATATTTTCTTAATATTATTATTACTACCAACTATATTTGATGCATGTGTCACAGCAACTAATTTTGTTTTTGGTGATAATAATTCTTTTAAACTATCAATTTCAAGCTCAGCAGTTTCTTCATTAATTCTCCATTCTTTAACTATAACTCCTTTTTTTGATAATCTTCTCCATGCTCCAATATTTGCTTCGTGATCTTGATTTGTACAAATGATTTCATCTCCAGGAAGAATCATATTTTGCAGCGCATTTGATAAAACATACATATTCATTGTAGTTGATCCAGACATTATTATTTCATCAAAATTTGCATTAATCATTTCAGCAAAAAGTTTGATTCCTTGATCCATTTGTTCACCAGCAATTTTTGAAGTTTCGAAGTCTGCATATGGTTGAACTTTAGTCTGAATCATAAAATTATTTAATTTGTCAATTACTGTATTAGGAACATAACTACCTCCAGCATTTTCAAAAAAATTAATATTTTTTGAGACTTCATGATTGAATGAAGGAAATTGATTTCTTACAAAATTTAAATCTAATTTAATATTATTTTCCATGTTTATTTTTTCTTGCGAGTAATATCTAAGTCACTTAAATGATATTTTAATGCTTTTGAAGATAAAGTTATTTCATATAAATATATCATTAAAGCTATAATAATAGATAAAAGACATATAGCAAAAAAAATTTTAGCTAAATATTCATTTTCTAGAAAAAGTAGAAAAACAGAAAGCATATTAAAAAGAAAGCTAATACCCATAAATAGTTGAGCACGTCTTAATAGAGTCACCCTTGATTCTAAAATCATGAATTGTTTCTTTATTTTAGCAGGAGATTGTTTTTTGTATTTATATTCATCGTGCATAGATCTTATTAAAACACTTAATGTATGGAATCTATTTGAAAAAACTGACATCATTAAGGGTATGGCAGGAAACATGATAGCAATAAAGACATAATCTAAATTCATTTATGCAACTTTTGTTTCCTCATTGTATGACTCAATTGGGGGGCACTCACAAAATAAATTTCTATCTCCATAAACATTATCTATACGTTTAACAGGAGGCCAATATTTTTGATCAAATTTGTTGTCAGGATAAAAAGCCACTTCTTTAGAATAACAGTGAGGCCATTTTTCTTCTATCATTTCTTCAGCTGTATGAGGAGCATTTACCAAGGGATTATCTTCTAAAGAATATTCTTTTCCTATCATATTTATTTCTTTTTTTATTAAAATCATAGCTTCGCAAAATTTATCTATTTCATTTTTTGATTCACTTTCAGTAGGTTCAATCATTAATGTTCCTGGAACTGGAAAACTTTGTGTTGGTGCATGAAAACCATAATCAATTAACCTTTTTGCAATATCTTCCTCACTTATACCAATTTCTTTTTTTATAGGTCTAATATCAATAATACATTCATGCGCAACTCTATCGTTTTGCCCTGTATATAAAATTTTATAATATTTAGATAATTTCTTTGCTATATAATTAGCATGAAGCAATGCAATTGTAGTAGCTTGGGTCAATCCTAAACCTCCCATCATTTTAATATATGAATAAGAAATTGGAAGAATTGATGCGCTTCCCCAATGAGTTGAAGAAACTGTTCCAAACGATTTATTTTTTTCTGACTTAAAAGGATCAAAAATATGAGTAGGTAAATAAGGTATTAAGTGTTTTTTAACTGCAATTGGTCCAACTCCAGGCCCACCGCCTCCATGAGGAATGCAAAAAGTTTTATGTAAATTGATATGACATACGTCTACACCAAATAAAGCTGGCTTTGCAACTCCGACTAAAGCATTCATATTAGCGCCATCAAGGTATACTTGAGCTCCATTTGAATGTATTATTTCACAAATCCTAACTATTTCTTGTTCAAAAACTCCATGTGTTGATGGATAGGTAATCATAAGTGCAGCTAAATTTTTAGAATATTTAGATGCTTTGACCTGTAAATCTTTAACATCTACATTTCCTTGTTCATCACAATTAATTACAACTACTTTTAAGCCTGCTAAAACAGCGCTAGCTGGGTTTGTTCCATGGGCAGAACTTGGAATTAAACATACGTTCCTGTTTTTTTGACCAGTGTCATTAAGATAAGCCTTTATAGTCATTAAACCAGTATATTCACCTTGTGCGCCAGAATTAGGTTGAAGAGAAACTTGATCAAATCCGGTAATATGGGACAATAATTTAGTCAAATCTTCACTTAATTTTAAATAGCCTTTAACTTGATCCATAGGAACAAAAGGATGAATTCTTGCAAAACCTCGGTAAGCTATAGGTATTAATTCAGTTGCGGCGTTCAATTTCATTGTACAAGATCCAAGTGGTATCATAGCTCTATTTAAAGCAATATCTTTATCAGCTAAATTTTTTAAGTATCTCATCATTTCAGTTTCTGAACGATACTTTTGAAATATAGGATGACTAAGAAAGGTTGAAGATCTTTTTTTTGATTTTAATATCCCCATATCATTATTATTAATCTCATTTAAAATATCTTCATATTTAGATTCAATTCCAAAAATCGAAAAAAGTTGAATGACATCTTTTTTACTGGTAGTTTCATCTAAAGAAATACCAACACGATCTTCATCAATAAATCGAATATTAATAGATTCATTTAAGCATTTAAAAAAATATCTATTAGACATATTTTTAGTTTTAAGAACAATTGTATCAAAAAATTGATTTGAATGAATTTCAAATTTTGTTTTCATTCCAAGAGCTAAAATTTTTGTTTTTTTATGAATATTTTCTGATATCGCTTTAATACCATCAGGCCCGTGATAAACAGCATAGGCAGCACTTACATTTGCCAATAATGCTTGAGCAGTACAAATATTACTTGTTGCTTTATCTCTCCTAATATGTTGTTCTCTAGTTTGAAGAGCCATCCTAAAAGTTCTTTTTCCTCTTTTATCAACAGTTACTCCAATAATTCTTCCTGGCATAGATCTTATAAATTTATTTTTACTAGCAAAAAAACTTGCGTGCGGTCCTCCAAATCCTAATGGCGTACCCATTCTTTGTGCATTACCTAAAACTACATCTGCATCCATTTCTCCAGGAGGTTTTAACAAAGCTAAACTTAATAAATCTGTTGCAACACAAACTAGATTATTATTATCATGACAAAGTTTTATAATATTTTCTAAATTATTTAAGTGGCCATATGTATCAGGGTATTGTACCAATATTCCAAAACTTTCCTTTAAATCTTCTTTGGTAAATTCGTCTATAATTTTAATATTTATATTAAGTGGTTTTGCTTTAGTTTTTACTACTGATATAGTTTGAGGATGACATGAAGATTGAATTAAAAAAAAATTATTTTTGCTTATTTTTCTATTCCTAAAACATAACATCATACCTTCAGCAGCACTTGTACCCTCATCTAATAATGAAGCATTTGCAACTTCCATTTTAGTAAAATCAATAACCATTTGTTGAAAATTCATTAACATTTCAAGCCTACCTTGAGAAATCTCTGGTTGATATGGTGTATAAGCAGTATACCAGCCGGGATCTTGAATCATATTTCTATGAATAACACTCGGAGTAATGTTGTTATAATAACCCATTCCTATATAACTTTTAAAATTCTTGTTTGTTCTTGAAAGAACAGACATTTCATCAAGCATTTCTATTTCTGTATCAACAGATTCAATATTTAGTTTTTCTTTTATTAAAATATTTTTTGGTAAAATAGACTTTAATAAATCATCTAATGAATTAGAATTTAGAGTTTTTAACATATCTTGATGATCTTTTTCATTGGATCCTATGTGTCTATATGTAAATTGAGAAAATTTTTTCATATTTTTAACTTATTAATTTCTTATATTGCTCAAAGTTCATTAAATCTTCTAATTCATTTGTATCTGTTATTTTAATTTTCATAAACCAAGCTGAATTTTCAGCATCAGAATTAACCATTGAAGGATTGTTTTTAAGTTCTTCATTTATTTCCAAAATTTCTCCTGATACAGGTGAATAAAGCTCACTTGCTGCCTTTACTGATTCAACAACTCCAACTTGATCACCTTTATTAACAGATTTATTCAATTCAGGTAATTCAAAAAAAACAACATCTCCTAATTGTTCTTGGGCATTATCAGTAATTCCAACCTTACCTACTCCATCAGTTATTTCAATCCATTCATGATCTTGAGTGTATTTTTTTTCAGTCATAATTATTCTCCTTCATTTCTTATATTTATGAGAAATAAATGGAATTTTAGAAACAGTTGCGGGTTCCATATTTCCTCTATTTTTAATAAATATTTCAGTATTTATATTAGAAAAATTTTTTTCAATAATTGCCATAGCTATTGGTTTTTTTAATGATGGACTAAAGCTACCACTAGTTATATTTCCAATCAATTTATTTTGATTATCAAAAACTTCAAAATTTGATCTTGGAATTGAATTATTATTGCTAATCAAGCCTACTCTAACTTTATTATTGCTATTATTGCATATGTATTTAGCACCAATAAAATCTTTATTTTTAAGCCTGTTTTTTGAAATTGCCCACATTAGATTGACATCATTAGGTTTTGTATTTTCATTTAATTCATTGCCATATAAGCACAGACCTGCTTCTAATCGGAGAATATCTCTGCAACCCAAGCCGCATAAACTAACTTCTTTATTTTCAAGTATTTTTTTTATTAGATTTATACTAATATTTTTATTAATTGAGATTTCAAAACCATCCTCTCCCGTATAACCTGAACAACTTACTAAAATATTTGTATTATCAAATTTGAAATTATTAATTTCCATAAATCTTAATTTATTAATATTTGGAATTATTTTACTAATTATTTTACGTGAATTCGGACCTTGGATAGCAAATAAGTTACATTGTTTTTTTTCATTTATTTCTTTTTTATTATTAAGTATTTCACTAATTACTTTAAGATCTTTATTTCTTCTAGAAGCATTTAGCACTAAATAATATATAGGATCTCCAAAATTATTTAATAATTTTGATATTATAAGATCATCAATTATTCCACCTTCATTATTTAAAATAAAGGAATATGATGATTTCCATAATTTATGATTATTTAAATCAAGAGGAATAATTTTTTCAAGTTTTTTTGTGTTATCATTAGTTGCATTAATTTCTAATTGCAGCATATGAGAAACATCAAATAAACCACAACTATTTCTCGTATTATTATGTTCTGATATTATGCCATTTTTATAATTTATTGGCATATTATAATTAGAGAAAGGTATCAACTTAGCACCATTTTCAATATGAAAATTTTCAAGATTTAACCTATTTAATTTTTTCTCATTCAACATTATTCAGCAACAAACTTTATACCCCTTCTGTCACTGATACCTGAGAGATTGCCTTGTTGACTTCACCTTCGGTGGGGTTTTTTTTACCCTCTTTCCAGAATTTATTTATTGCGGTCCATTATGCCTGAGATTTTCGGGGGTTCCTTGATCCTTCGGCTCTGAATATTACAGTATCTCCCGCATTCACATTATATAATGATTTTATATTTTAAACAAGTAAAGTTAATATTATGTTGATTCGCCATATTTCATTGGGCTAGTCACCGAAGTAGTCATCCAGCAATCAAAGTAATTTCCCTCAGTTTTAACTTTTTGTAACATCCAATTAAATCCAAATCTAGTCCCATTTTGATTTATTAATTCTATAAAATAAAATGCCATATCATCAGTTATTTGAAGTTCATTAATTTTATGCGATTTATGATTAATCATAACTGAATAAGCTGGTGAAAACATCATTTTAGTAAAATTTTCTAAAGGACCTGTAAATTTTCTATTATTTGGATGAGCAAATTCCCAAGTTTGTTGAATTCCAAAATTTTTATATGGATAATCATTTTTACTTAAAGCATTTAATTGGATCATAATAACTTGTTTTGGAGTCAATAAAGTTGATGCTTTCAATAAATCAGCTTTTAACTCAAAACTAATTACAATAAAAAATAAAACTATACATAGTTTTTTCATATAAATATATATAGTCTAATATAAGTTAAATTAAAGATTAAATATGAAATGAAGATTTTATCTATAAATAATAAGTTGAAAAATATGAATTATTTATGTGTCGGAGCATGTCATATAGATAATATTTTAAAAATTCAAAAAGAATATAAACTAGAAAGAACTAATCCGGTTAATTCAACATTAAAGTTAGGTGGAGTTGTATCAAATATAGCAAATAATTTAAAATTATTTACTAAAAATACAAAGTTATTTTCATTACCATTTGAAAAAAATATAAATACAAAATTTTTTACAAATAAAATCAAACCAATTGAAATTTCTAATTCAATTAATGATAGCTTTTATAATGCAATATTAGATAAAAATGGAAAATTAATAATTGGATTAGCATCGAATAGTACTTATGAAAAAATAAAAAATATTAATTTTAGAAAAATAAATAAATTCTTAAAAAATGAGAATTATTTAATATTAGATCTTTGCTTCAATCAAAATCTTATAGAAAAAATAATTAATTATTATTATAAAAAAGTAAAAATATATATAGCAGGAACTTCAATTTATAAAATTCATAGAATTAGAAAATCTCTTAAATTTATTGATTCTTTATGTTTAAATGAAGATGAACTCTTAGCACTTACAAAAAAAAATTCATTAAATAGTTCAATAAATTATATAATAAATAAAAATAAAAATATTAATTTATCAATAACAAGATCAAATAAACCAGCTATAATGATTCTAAAAAATAATAAATATTTAGGAACAATTCCAAAAATACAAGTGAAAAATGAAAATGGTGCAGGAGATGCTTTTGCTTCTATGTTTTTTTTAACTTTAAGTTCAAAACTTCATCCTTCTTTAATTCTTTCATATTCTATAGCATTCGGTTGTTTAAAAGCGATGGATTTTCAATATAAAAAAACAAAATATTTCAATAAAGAATTTAATAGAATATTAAAAAAAGTTAATATAAAAAAATATGAAAAACAATAAGATTTTAATAAGTGCAGAAGTTAAAAGTGCTATAAAAAAGAAAAAACCAATTGTTGCATTAGAAAGTACTCTTATAAGTCATGGACTACCCTATCCATTAAATATTTCAATAGCAAATAAATGCATTGATATAATAAAAAAAAATAATGCAACACCAGCTACTATTGGGATTATTGATGGGAATATAAAAATAGGACTTAACAAATTTGATATTAAAAAGTTAGCTAAACTTTCTAATGTTGAAAAAGTATCTAGACATAATTTATCATTATCAATGTTCAAAAATAAATATGCCTCAACAACTGTTGCTTCTACTATGATGATTGCTTCATTAATAGGTATAAAAATATTTTCAACAGGAGGAATAGGTGGTGTTCATATGGATTCTGAATCTACATATGATATATCTTCAGACTTAAAGGAATTAGAAAAACAAGATATGATTGTAATTTCAAGCGGGGCAAAATCTATTCTAGATATCTTTAAAACAAATGAAATGTTAGAAACATTGGGAATTACAAGAATTGGTTTTAAAACAAATTATGTCCCTGGTTTTTGGACTGAAAAAACAAATATGCTTGTTGACGCTAAGGTTAATAATATTGAAGAACTAGGTAAAATTGTATTAAACAGAAAAATTATTAACCAAAAAAGTTCTATCTTAATTTATAATCCTGTAGAAAAAAAATATTCTGTAAGAGAAAATTTCATTAAAAAATGGATGAAAATTGCAAATAAAAAAGCGAAATTAAAAAAAATTAAAGGCAAAAATCTTACTCCATATCTTTTAAAAGAAATATCAAAACTATCAAATGAAAAAACTCTTAGGGCAAATACTTCTCTTATAATAAATAATGCAAAATTAGCTGCTAAAATTGCAGCAAAACTAAATATAATGTTATGGAAGTAAGCTAAATTTATCTTTAAGCAGTTTGAAAAAATTATCACTATCCACATCATTAACTACTAAACAATTTTTAGTTCTTGTTGAAACTTCTAACCAATCAACTACAGTTTTTCCCATTGTTAATTCTGAATTTTCTTCTACAATTAAATTTGCCTTTTTACCTGAAAATAATTTGTTGTTTAAAATATATCCAATTACACATGGATCATGTAAAGGTGAGGAAGTGGTATTATATTTTTCTTTATGAAAAATAGAATAAAAATTGATTAAATCTCTAAATAATTTTGAAGATTTATTTCCAATTGATAAAATATCATTAGTTATAGTATCATCGACAAGTACTTTATGTGTTACATCTAAACCCATCATTACTAGAGGAATTTGTGAATTAAATACAATATTTGCTGCATGAGGATCAACATAAATATTAAACTCTGCAGCAGGAGTAATATTGCCCAATGTCATTGCTGCGCCACCCATAAATACAATTTCATTTATATTGTTAACTATATGTGGTTCTTTTAATATAGCTTTAGCAATGTTTGTTAAAGGTCCTGTTGGACATAATGTAATTCCTTTATTTTGCATGCATGAATCAACAATAAAATCTACAGCATCTTTTTCTTGTAACTTATATTTATTAGGAATGATTATTTCATCCCCTGAATGTTCTAGACCATTTTCTCCATGGACATGTGATGCAGTTACAAGTTTTCTTTTTAATGGTTTATTGCTACCTGCATAAATATTAATATCAGTTCTATCAATAAAAGAACAAATTTTTAATGCATTTTGGGTTGTATTTTCTAATATACTATTTCCAGCAACACATGTAATACCCAGTATATCTATTTCATTTGAAGCTGCAGCAAACATTATAGCAACTGCATCATCATGACCAGGATCAACATCTAAAATTATTTTTTTCATTATTATTTAAAAACCTCTAAGAGGTAAATTTTTATTTCTTTGAAGCCAGTTTGTTTTTTTATAAGACGCTTTACCATCAATTATATGAAGTGTGTATGCATGCCTAGATTTATTGCTTGAATTATGTCCAGATTGATGAGGAAGCCTACCATGTAATAAAATAAGACTTCCTTTTTTAACTTCTAGTGGCAAATCAACTTTGTCAAAAGGTTTTGCACTTAATTCTTTCATTATCATTTTACCATTAGATTTTTTATATAATTTTCTTAAAGGACCTTTATGTCCTCCTTTGTTAACCCACAAACATCCATTTTTAATTGTAGCATTTTCAAGGGCAACCCAAAAGCCAATAGCGGATTCTGGAGAAGTATATAAAAAAGTAGAATCTTGATGACAAACAACTTCACCACCTATTTTAGGTTGTTTAAATATATACATTGATTGAAGTAATAATGGTTTGCTAAATTTTAACATATTTGTTATTTTTTCAATCTTTTTACTCCTAGAAAAATTACTAAAAATACTATCCAAATCATGTAAAGCATGCCCTATTTTATTTATAGCTAACTCTTTTCTTATTTTGAGGTTTCCTTTTTTATCAAAAACACCATCTTCAAAAAAAAATCTTATTTTATCTCCAGAGTTTAAAAAATAATTATCAGAACTGTGGGAATGATTTTTAGTATTAAAAATTGTTTTATTTTTTAAATCAATTTTTTTTAAAAGTTTGGTTGATCTATTTATAAGTTTATTGCATTCATTGTTAGTAAAAAAATTATCAAAAATTAGAAATCCATTTTTTTTCCAAGAATTTATATAATCACTAATAAATTTTTGATTAAATTTGAATTTTTCAAATTGTTTTAATTCCATTAAATTAGGCAATAAATCTTGATATTATTGGAAGAATAGATTTTATTATTTGGAATAACTTTGGTAAAATAAATTTTCCTTGTGTGATAATTAAAAATAATAATACTAAAATTAATATTGAAAATAGAGCATTTCTATAGACTGCACTTTTTTTTGAACTGTTATTTCTTCTCCAAAAAAGGAAAATAATTACTGAAATGATTAACGCTACTACTAAAAATCTTATCATTTTCTTGTATATATCAACAAATTTTTTTTTTTTACATATTTATTACTAATTTAACTATATTTGATAAAATATAAATTTATTACATAATTAATGAATAAATACATATATTTATATTATTTTATTAATATTTTATATTATCACAATGAGATTCTTACATTAAATTTATTATAAAAATTAGATTAGTTATAAATAAATTTATAGTAAATACAATAAGTTAGATATTTTTTATATATAAAATTAACTAAAATGATATTTAGTCTCAATTCTAGGATAAGCCTAGATTTATCGTGATGATTAATCAAGGAGTTAAAATGCTTGATAATGTTAAAGGCTGGTTGAAAGAGATTGCAGAAGTTGGTCTACTGGTTATTGCTGTAGCCGTAGTTCTAGAAATCATTTTTGGCAGCGCTGTTCCATTCATAGGGATTGGAATATTAGACAACATCACGGCTCTTACTTCTCAATTGGGCGCTGACGGACTTGTAGGGATTATTACTATTGGTCTTGTAGTGTGGCTCTACATGAGAAGATAGATCCTATATTTTCAAAATAAGGAGTAAAAGCAATGATGAATACAGTAAAAGGTTTCCTTTCAAGTGTAATGGATATTGCTATGGCAATAATTCCGTTAATTGTTGTACTTGGAGTTATTTTCGGAGATGCAATTCCATTTGTTGGCTTCGATGTAGTTGATAATATTTCGATGTTGATAAGCCAGCTAGGTAATAGCGGACTTATTGGAGTAATAACTTTAGGAATACTTTACGGTCTATTTAGACGATAAAAAGTAAACTTTAAAATTTAAAAGCTCTCTGATTAACGTTAGAGAGCTTTTTTTATATGAAAAAAAAATATAAAATATCGGATCTTTTAAAAATAATGGAAGAATTAAGAGACCCTAAATCAGGTTGTCCTTGGGATAAAAAACAAACCTTTGAGTCTATAATTCCTCACTCAATAGAAGAAGTTTATGAAGTAGCAGAAGAAATTTATAATAAAAATTACATAAATTTAGAAAATGAATTAGGAGATTTGCTATTTCAAGTCATTTACTTGTCTCAAATAGCTAAAGAAAAGAAAAAATTTGATTTTAATGATGTAGTAGATAAAATTGCAAAAAAAATGGTTTTTAGACACCCACACGTTTTTTCAAATAAAAAATTTAACAATATGAAAGATTTTAAAAACTGGTGGGAAAAATCTAAAAAAAAGAATTCTAAAAGTATATTAGATACGATACCAAATACTTTCCCTTCACAAATCAAAGCACATAAAATTCAAAAAAAAGTAGCAAAATATGGTTTTGATTATGAAAATATAAATCAAGCGCTTAAAAAAGTTGAAGAAGAAATTAATGAATTAAAAAAGGAAATAAAGAGAAAAAAAATAAATAAAATCAAAGAAGAGCTTGGAGATTTAATTTTTGCTACAATTGATTTATCAAGAAAATTAAATTTAAATCCTGAAACAATTTTAGCTTCAGCAAATAAAAAATTTGCTAAAAGATTTAAAATTATGGAAAAAAATCTTATGAAGAAAAAAATAGATATTAAAGATTTAAATTTTCAAAAAATAGAATATTATTGGGAAGAAAGTAAAAAAATAGCTAAAAAGAATTAAGTCCCTAATATTTTATCTAAATCACCTATTAATTCTAATGAGTATAATTCATCAAATCCACCAATAGATTTTTTATTAATAAAAATTTGAGGAATGGTTTTTTTTCCTCCGGTTCTAATTAACATTTCATCTTTTAATTTTGGATTTTGATTAATATCTAATTCTTTAAAAACTAAGCCTTTTTGATTTAGTAATTTTTTTGCTCTGTCACAATAAATGCAACGAGGTCCAGTATACATTTCAATTTCAGCTGACATTTTTAATTTATTTTAAAAGATTTTGAACTAATTTTACCCAATATGAACTTCCTATAGGTAGTATTTCATCATTAAAATCATATTGTTGGTGGTGACAAGCTACTTTATGTTCATCATCACCTTGACCAATAAAAATAAATGCTCCGGGAACATTATTCAGCATAAATGAAAAATCTTCAGAGCCCATAATTGGTCTCATATTATACTCAACATTTTCTTTACCAACTATTTCACTTGCGGTATCGGCAGCAACGATTGATTCTGCATCATTATTAACTGTTGCTGGATATCCATCAAGTATGATTACATCTGCATTTGCACCAAAACTTTTAGCTAAATTATCACTTATTTCTTTTATCCGTTTTATTGCTTGTTCCCTTATTTTTTTTGAAAATGTTCTTAATGTTCCTTCAATAAAAACATCATCTGGTATTACGTTATGAGTAGTGCCGGCATGAAATTGGGTTACACTTAGAACAATTGTATCAATTGGATCAATAGTTCGACTTGGTATAGTTTGTAAAGCACTAACTATTTGTGCTCCAACAATAATTGGATCAATAGTTTGATGAGGCATTGCAGCATGACCTCCTCGACCTTTTATATTTATTTGTATGGTATCTACAGCAGCCATAATAGGACCTGGACGGATACTAAATTTTCCTTTTGGTATGTCAGGCCAATTATGCATCCCATAAACTTTCGACATTGGATATTTTTCTAAAAGTCCATCTTTAATCATCTCGTTGGCACCGCCTCCTCCTTCTTCAGCAGGTTGAAAAATCAAGTTAACAGTTCCATCAAAATCAGGATTCTCTGACAAATATTTTGCAGCACCCAACAACAAAGTTGTATGACCATCATGACCACATTTATGTGATGCTCCTTCATGAGTTGATTTATATTCAAAATTATTTGGCTCTTGTATTGGTAAAGCATCTATATCAGCTCTTAATCCAATAGTTTTGTTGCTATTTCCTTTATTACCTTTAATTTGCGCCACTATGCCTGTTTTAGCGATTTTTGTTTGATGTTTAATACCCCATTCTTTAAGTTTTGAAGATATAAATTCAGCTGTTTTATGTTCTTTAAAGCAAAGCTCAGGAATAGAATGGAGATGTCGTCTCCACTCAGCCATTTCTTTACTCATATCAGCTATACTATTTAATACTGGCATTAAAAAAATCCAAAAAATCCTTTTTTATTTAATTCATCCTCACATTTCATAAGTTGCATATTATACATTAAAGATTTTTTATCAACGTTTTTTGCAACTTGAATTAACCATTCTTTATTTAAATAAGTTTTATTTTTCCAACCATTTTGACCTTCATGATATGCTAAATATTGATTGTAAGCATCATTTTTTTTAATTCCAAGCATATTTTTTGATTGAGTTACATACCAACCTATAAAATCTGTAATGTCAGTAAAGTTTGCTCGGGATGCATTTAAATTATTAGTTTTTGATTTATACCATTCCCAAGTAGGATCTGTTACTTGTGCATATCCAAATGCTGTGGATGGTCGATTCCATGGAATTAAATTTAATAATTTTTTTCTTTTGGGTTTTGCAAATTGTTTAAAAGAAGATTCTTGATTGATAATAGCTAATTGAACGCTTATTGGAACTCCCCATTTATCATAGCTTTTTTTTGTGTCTTTATACCATCTTTTTTTTTCTTCAAATAATATACAACTATCAGCAGTTGACTCAGGCTTTACATTGGTACAAGAATAAATAAAAATAATTGTAATCCAAAAAATAAAAAGATATGTATCAATTTTAAATAATTTATTAAAAATCATGATTTAAACATGTACATCTTGATTGTGTTATAAATATTAATTAAATATATATAAAAAAATAAAATGTCAGAAAAAAAAGAAGATTTTAGCGAAAATTTAGAATTTAAAGCAGAGGTCAGCCGTTTATTAGATATTGTTGCTAATAGCTTGTATAGCGATAGAGAAATTTTTTTAAGAGAATTAATATCAAATTCTGCCGATGCATGTGAAAAATTAAGATATTTATCAACAAGTAATCAAAA
>CETH01443794.1_pt1 | contig 23811 bp, 20 predicted proteins | sample 361461 | NCBI WGS metagenome assembly CETH01 (sample SAMEA2622695, study PRJEB7988) | marine metagenome | isolation source: saline water (ENVO:00002010), including
ACATACTTATTTTTCAAATATTAAACAAAGTTATATTGATAATCAAACTAATATGAAAAGTTTAAATAAATCTGAAAAATCATTTTATGAAATGTCTGATCATAAAAATGATCAAAATACTGATGAACTATCTAGTGAACCATCTGATGAAATTCTTAGTGATTTAGGTAAATATAAAGCTCCTCTTCCACAAAAATTTAACTGGAGATATTTAACTAAAATTGTTCATGGACAAAGTTTACGTAACAAAGCAGAAGTTATTGATTTTTGGAAAACTAATGTTTATTATAATTCTCAATATTATAATTTATATTATCGATATATCTTTAAAATTCCATTAGTTTTTAAAGAAACTTTTTATATTACACATCTTAAAAATAATAATTGTTCAGTTTCATTTACTGATAAACCTAATGAAAAATTATATGAATTTTTTTCTACTATTGGATCATTAAGTTTTCCTCTTAATGAAAATTATTTTCGATTATATTATAATATTCCACAATATTTCAATAGTGAATTATATTGCAATTATTATAAACATTTAAATTTACCTACAAATTCTGTTGAAGTTTTTAAATATTATCATGAATTAGGTTATAACAATAATCCATTAGATGAAAATTATTATAGATTGTATTTTGATATCCCTCATTATTTTAATATCAATTACTATATTCAACGTTATAATCTAGATATATCTAATATAGATTTTATTAATGTATTTTTATATTTTACAAAAAATAAAAAATCAGAACCTCTTGATGAAGATTATTTTCGTTTATATTTTAATATACCTGATTATTTTAGTGCAGATACTTATTTAAAACGATATAATATTCTTAATATTTTATCAAATGAAATGCAAACATATATTATCAAAAATTTTGAAATATATAAATTTTACTATGAAAATTCAGATTATCCCTTAGATGCAGAATATTTTAAATTATATTTTAATACTCCTCATGATTTTAACGATAAACTATTTTATGATACATATAAAAGTGATATAATTGATGATAATATATCATCCATTTATATACATTATAATAAATATAAAAATAATCATATCTATTTAGAACCATATTATAAAAAAATTCTAACTATTGAAGATAACTTTTCATTAGAAAACTATTTTAATTTAAATGAATGTTTTTTTGATCCTAATAGTGTTTCTTTTGAACATATTATTAAAGAAAATCCTAATATTGTATATGGGTTTTATAAAGAAATGATTACATTAGATGAATTATTTAATTTATATAAGAATATTGATTGTACTTTTGTAAAAACATTTACATCTAGATATCTATTTATTTCAAATATGAATTATGAATTTACAGAAAGTGAAAAAAGATTTTATTTTATGTTATATGATTTTAAAACTACTTTATTTACTGAAAATAACTTTACAAAAAAATATAAAAAACAACTTTCTACAAAATTAGTTAAAAAACAAGAAGAATCAGTAGAACTTCAAGAAGTACAAAAAACGCGTAGAACTATTGTAACAAAAAAGAAAAAGATTAATAATAGTAATAATGCTATGAAACTTTTAGCTATGATGGGAGCAATGCAAGGAAAATCAAATACAACTAGACCTTCTATAGATAGTCTTATGTCATCTAATATGTTATTAGCTAATAATAGCGATGTTAAATATCAAGAATATGAAGATGTTATTGATGAGCCATATACTGATTATGTTGAACATAAAGTAATGAAAGATGTATATGTTCATGAACCTATATATTCTGAATATTATTACAAATACAATATTTTAAGAGAAGATATTGATGAAAACGAATTAGTAAATTATATTATAGATAATTGTTATGCCTCTTATTTTTTATTTAGATATCAAAATTTATATAATTCTATTGATATTCCATCTACTTATAACAAACAAAAAACATGTGTTATTTTTTTATGTGAAAATTCTATTTTAAATGAAATTTTTATTAAACACTTATTATTTGTATTTAAAAATTCTGTTAATTATACTCTTTTATGCACTTCAAATGTATATAGTGAAATGTATTATACGGCAGATAAATATAAATTTGATATAGTAGAATTGCCTTATGAAAAAATGACTATAGATGAATACAATAATATTTTTTACGATGTAACGCTTATTGAAAATTTATTAGGTGATGAAATTTTATTTTGTGAACCTAATGTTTTATTTTTTAGTAATGTTATGGAAAAATCGATTAAATCCTTTGAAGGAATAAAACTTCCGAGAATAATGAATTTAAATAATACTGGTGCATCAGGAACATGTGTATTTAATAAAAAATTTATACTAAATAAGATTAAAAAATGTGATTTTAAATTGCAAAATCATAATAATGTTAAATTTAATAATAAGTTGGGTTTAAGTAAACCATTATTTGAATTATTTATGGCTGAACATGTTAATGTTGTAACAAATGTATTGAATGAGCAACTCTTATTTAATCATTATTATTATCAAAATATTATTTACGAATTATATCCTAATTTTTCAACCGATATTAGAAAAGATTTTCGTGAAATTAATAGTTTTTCTATAAGTGAATTATTTAGGAAAATGAATATTGTTTAATTATAATTTATTAAAAAAAAATATTATTATAAATTATAATGGGTCGACAAGACGAAACAACAGGTATTTTTGGAAACGCCTCCGTTGATGGGCTTTTTCTTCAAGTATTTCTTAACAATCCAGGAAACGCTACATTTAATTCTTCTGAAACATTTAAATTAAATCATATTTTCGGTCCTTCTCTTATTGTAGGTACTCTTGCTGAACAATATGAAAAGGATGTCGCCGGTACATCCCAAAGATCTGATGATGTTTGTGGTAATGTATGGTTCGCTAACGTTCCTAATACATATGGTTTAGCTTCTGCTGGTCATGCAGAAACTGTAACTGATATATATAGTGCTATGTTTTTACCCCAAATCACTAAGGGAGATACTACATTTATGGATTTGAGTTCTGCTGCTCCTCTTTTATTCGGTACTGATGAATTAAAATCAAGTGATTATCCTAATGTTACTGAAAATTTTTACTGGCAACCAATTGGTGGTTTAACTAAAGCTGATGTTCAAAGTGGTAATTATTATCCTGAACTTGATTTCTCAGCATGTTATGAAATTGCTAGAACATCATTTAATGCTACAAATGGTTCTGCACGTGATGGTTCTGGTCTTGGTGTAAAACTTACTAATATGCACGATTTAGTTCTTTCAAACGTTACATTAAGAAATCCTAATGAAAATAGTACAAGAATGACTGCTGATAATAATTTATATAGTGGTACTAGTAAACGTACATTAGGTGATCTTGTTAAGATGATTAGTGATATTTCATATATTGGAGGTGAGGATGGAGGTCTTTCTGCAGCAACTCATTATGCTGCCTTCCCTAGAGCTGCTGCTGATTCATCTACTAAAGCTCCTCTTCAATCCCAAGTATCAAGAGGATGTATTTCTTTGAATGATGCCTCCCAAACCCCTCTTAATAGATTTGTTTCAGATGTATCGGATGGATTATGTAAAGCCAAGGTTAATGGTGTAGATATTAGTACTTGTGTATATGGATCTAATGCACAACAAACTGCTGATATTTACCTTATGAAAACTAATTACTTAAAACCTATGACAGCAAAGCTTGTTGATTTAAATAAAGTTGTTCCTAATCTTGATTGGAAAGATATTTATGATTTAGAAGGTTTTGGTCTTAATATGTTATCTGAAGCTGGATCTGCTTCCCAAAAATCTTCATTAGCTTCTGCTATAGGTGCTAATACAGACGATGTTAAAGATAGATTTGCTACAACATATACTACTTCTGCTGGTACAACTACTCCAGCAATTGGACATTCTGCTGAAATGGGTCTTCTTGATCAATTAATGAGACAACCTTCAGTTGAAATGGCTCCTCAACAAGATGGTAGTGGAGACTTAATTAAAAATGCACCTAAAGTTGATGGTGTTTCACTTTCTAGTGATATGTCAAATGCTTATGCCTACTTACGTTTAATTAAACTTAAAGAAATGGGTGTAACCATTGATACTATTTTAAATTGGAGATCAGAAAAGAAAGGTGCTGTTACTTACCTTAATGATTTAAGTTCATCTACTTATAACTTCGTTGGTTTACCAAGAGGTATTTCTGGTGGAACTGTAAAACGTGCTTTCAATACTTCAGGTACTGCTTATGGTTTAGCTAATAAATCAATCGTTGGTGGATTTTGTGATTTCTCTGGATTATCTGGTGTCGCTGTAGATAGCACAACATCTACAAAAGAACGTGTTAATGTTGAAGATCTTCCTTGGGATTACACATTAGCTTGTAAAGCTGCTTATCCTGATTCTAATATCTTTGAAGGCTTATCAGTTTATGATATCACTACTCATATGGGACAAGATGATGTTGTCTGGTCAAGACTACCAGCATCAGGTGTAACATCTGGTATTTATCAACGTATGGATATGTGTTTAAATAACACTGGTGTTGGTGCTGATGATTTGAATTATGCTACATCTACTGCATCTACATGCAAAGCTACAGATATCTTAAAAGTATATGATAGTCTTAAAACCTTCGGTCCTTTATCTGTTAATACACCAACTGCAGCTGCTAACGAAGGATATGTTCACTATGCTCCTATTTATAGAGATATTTCCATGACTGGTCTTTATCCTAATGGTAAAAATAGTACTCAAGCTACTGCTTATACTGGAACTGCCTCTGGTGTAGTTGGTGGAAGAGATACTCTTAGTGTTGTTGCTTACCAAGATATTTCCGGTACCACAAGTTTACATGGTGGTGTTGTTCCTCCTGGTACTGTTGCTTATACTACTCAATCTGTTGCTTATAACGCACAATTAATGAATAACTTAGTACCTACTACTTTTATTGAAGAATATTCAAGATGTCCTAATATTACTGCTGATAATGTTAATACTGTATTAGATGTCTGGGCTTCTATATTCACTCCTCTTAATACTTCTACTGGTATTGTAGGTGGATATTCTGATGCATCAAGTCTTCTTGTTGCTTCAACCCCTATTGGTGGAACAACCGGTGTTAATGTTAATCTTGCTACTGCTGGTTTCAGTATCAGTGATATGTCCATGAGTTTAGTCAAACAATTCTACCAAAAAGTATGGCCTAATGCAACCAATGTAGAACTTGCTAATAAAATTCTTTTGGATAACTATACCACTGCTCAAGGCAATGCTGAAACCAATACCGCTATTAATATGCTTTTAGATAATGGTTTCGTTGTCGATGATATTGTTCAATTAAATCCAGGAAACTGGAATGCAGGATCTCAAATTGGTGATACTATCGGTGTATACGCTACTGCTACTGATACTTCAATTGGACGTAGTCAAGCTATTGCTAATGCTTTCGCCAGTAACGCTACTATTGCAGCTCAATTCTTCGATGATATTTCCCTCAATCAATCACTTACATATCCTAATACATCAGGTGCATCAGCAACAGAAGTTGCTCCTAATACACAAGAAAAGGCTGATATGGTTGATTTCTTACTCTTCTTTGATGTTGCCCAAGACAAGATCTGGAATATGATGGGTGCTAATGATTACACTAGAACATACTGGTTAAAGAATTGGTTCAATAATACTCGTCAAGCTGATATGTCTTATTCAAGCATGTACAGTCCTAACACTTCTGCTTTAGCCTCCAATTATGCTTCTCCTCAATCATACATTGTTGGAGCTTCAGAATTAATCCAAAAAGTTTCTGTTACTGATTGGGCCTCTGATCCTAACTTTGGTGTATCATACCCAGGATGGGGATCATACAAAGCTACCAACTCTAGTTGGATGCTTGCCTATGAACCTTACCAACTCAAACACGCTGGAATTGCTTGTGAAGGTGTAATCACATCATGTATCACTACTGGTTATATTATTGATTCTACCACTCTTGCTATTGAACCAACAATGAAATGTGCTTTCACACAAGATCACTTAAAGAGAGCTGGACCTAATGGTGAACCAGGATACACACAAGATGAAATCAATGCCGCTATTGGTGCTTTCTAAGTAAATTAAAAATATAAATTACTAACTAAAATATAATATAATTTATAATATACTATATTTTAGCATGATATATCATATAAAATATTAAAATAGATATTTTATTTTCATATCTATTTACCATATTAAAAATAAAAATCTAAGATAATATTAGTTTTTTGTTTTTTATAATTTTTATTTAGTTTTTGAACATCCAGCGAAGCTGGTATGCACCGAAGGTGCTGTTCAAAAACTTATATTGGTATAATCACGTGAAATGTTGAATAATATCATGAAAAGACTTAAATAATTAGACTGATTTTAAATAAATGGAAAATAGTATTGAAATAACATTTCCTAATGATCCTATTTTCATAGCCTTCAACAAGTTTAATTTACAAGAAAAAATAAAAATTATTGAACTAGGAATAAATCTATATAATTCTGGTAATCAAATGATGCAATGTTGGAATGAAAATGATTGGGAAAACAAAATTACAACTTTACAAAAAAATTTCGATAAAAACTCTAACAATTATAAAGAAACTATCCAATCTTTAGAGAAATCTCTCTTTGAACTAAAAACAAAACACAATAAAGAAAAGCAAAATTTATTAGAAGAAGTAAAAACTCAACAAAAGGAATTTTATAGCCATGAAATCGATAATTTACAAAAAACAAATAAAGAATTACAAGGTAAACTAATTACAAACCATAATACATTAGAAGAGAAATATGATAATAAATTAAAACAAACCAAACAAGAATTTGAAGGTAAAATAGAGAGAATTGAAAATAAATATGAAGAAAAATTAGAAATTGAAAGAAAAAAAAATACGGAAAACGTTATAAGAAATCAAAACTCTTTTATGGTGGGACAAGATGGTGAAGATTGGTTGTTTGTAAACTTAAGTTTACTTTTTCCCAATAAAGATATTACAGATACTAGTAAAACTCCTTGTAGAGGAGATTTTATATTTAAAGATGATGAAATTAGCATGATGATTGAAACAAAAAATTATTCTAAAAATGTTCCAAAATGTGAAGTTGAATTATTTTACGATCATTTAAAAGATTCTATAAATAATGATTTAAATTGTGCTATTTTTATAAGCAAAAAAAGTGGAATTGCTAATAAAAATGATTTTGAATTTGAAATTATTAATAATAAACCAGTAATATATTTAACAAATATACAAAATAAATTGTATCATATTCCAATCGCTTTAAAAATTCTTAGATTAGCATTACTTGAAGATAAATTTATTGATTTAAATGAAAAAGAAAAAATTGATAGTTTGAAAAATCTCTCAAAACAAATTAAAGATAATTTCAAAAAACAAAAAAAGTCACTTGATAAATATTATCAAGATCAACTTAAAATGTTGGAAAATCAACAAACTAATATAATTGATTTATATAATGTTTTAAATATGAAATATTCTTAAATTTTTGTATAATATTATAACGTTGTATGTATAATATTATATTAAATTAGTTAATTAATTAACTTAAGCTCTGTGAGCAGCAGCTTTGGCTGAACGAGCAGCGGAGGCAGCAGCGGAGGCAGCAGCTTTAGCAGCACGGGCACGGCCAGCGGCGGCTTTAGCAGCAGCTTTAGCACTACGTCTGGCGGCAGCACTGGCTTTAGCAGTGCGAGCACGTCTGGCGCTACGGCTAGCAGCACGACGAGCAGAACGTTTGGCGCTACGACGAGCAGTTTTGCTTCTTGGGGATCTTCTTCTACGACCAGCGGTTTGAGTCATTATATATTGTATTTATAAAAAATTTTTTTTATAAATAAAATTCTCCTAAAGTTCAATCTACCATATTGTATCATTACTTGGCCAGTACATTTTATCGTTCGGTTTAATTTGATATAATTTCCTAAACATATCTAATCTAGCCAATGGACAATTACATCTATATTTATCTAAAGGATGAGGGTTTGTTTTTAATTGAATATCAAATGCTTCATCATGAATTTTTTGTCTCATTTGCATTGCATAAAAATTATAAAACATTTTAAATGATAAAAAGGTTATAGAAATGGCTTCAACATTTCTTTTTAATGTGTGATATAATACTAAATAATCACTGCATAATGCTAACCCTCCTATATCAGCCATATTTTCACCAATATACAAACTTACATCTGTTTTTATTTTATCATATCCCATAAATTTAATGTATTGTTCATTTATATTTTTAATTTTTTGTTTATAAACCTTCTTATCATGTGGAGTCCACCAATTCTTTAAATTTCCTTCATGATCATATTTACTTCCCATATCATCTAAACAATGACATAATTCATGTCCAATGGTAAATCCTAAAAACGCCAAGTTATATTCTATGCCTGTATCTTGTAAATCTAAAAAGGGGTTTTGTAAATAAGCTAAAGGCATATATACTTGATTAAAAATAGGCATATAATATGCATTTACTACATAAGCTTGAGATCCTTCAACTTTAAATATTTTCCAATTTACATCTGGTATATCTATAATAGTTTTATCATTTAATTTTATATATTGTTTAGCACGCCACTCAAAAATCATTTGCATATTTTCCCAAGGATCATCTTTTGTATAATCCAATAATGGATCATTTCTTAATTTTTCGGGGGCTCCTATCATAAAATCTATATGTTCTAATTTTTTTAAAGCATGTACCTTTGTTTTTGGTGAAAGCCAAGTATTTTTTTTTATTCTATTTATTAATAATTCTAATAAATTAGCAGCCATTCGTTTCGTATAATCAACATTCTCTTTTTTATAAGCTTTCTCAACATATTCTTTTGTTAAAAATGTATTAAATGCAATAGCCAAACCAAATATAGGATATATCTCTTTGGGAAATATAGTAGCTTGACCTCCTAATTTCTTTTCATGATAGTTAAAATAAATGTATCTCCAATCTTTATGAAAACGTATTAATTGACCCAAATACATATATATCCAATAACTTCTCCATTTTTCATTTGTCCAATCTTTTTCTAATAATTTACTCATACATAATAAATAATTTAAATTTGAGGTAATAAAAAATGGAGGTACTTGTTTATATCCTAATCCTTTTGCATATTCTTCCCAATTAAATTTATATTTTTCTAATCCTTCTTTTGTTTTTATTTTATTATACACATTTTCTGGATCTTCTTTTATTTTTCTACAATCAAACATGATAATCATTTCTTTTTCTAATTCAAATACATCTTTTCCACTACATCCATGATTAGGACCTAAACAGGTATTAAATATTTTGTTTATATAGCTAATGTAAGAATCACGTTCTTTATAATGAGAATTTTTTGTTAAAAAATAAATATCTAAATCATATAAACCAAATTGTGGTCCATAAATATAATTTGCATATACTTTTGAATTTTTCATATCAGGTTCCATTGACCAATGTAATGGATTTCCTATCTTTACTATTTCATTCTTTGATACATTAGATAAAAATTTCCATAAATTTTTTGGATCTTGTCTATAATCATCTATCATATGTACAATATCTTTTACTTGTTTTTTTGCTGCAAATGGGCTTAAATTTAACCAGGAATAATACATATTTCCTAATTTTTTAGATAGTTGATTTTTATTTTTTTTTAAATAATTTTTTACTATATCCATTAATTCATAATATACTTTATCTTGAGTTACTCTAAAATTATCTATCTGAGTATAATAAAGCTCTTCCTTTTTATTTTTAAATTTATTTAACCAAACTAGATTTGCAAATGTATAAAAATCATCTTTTGCACTTAATTTTACATTTGTCTGTAATAACTTATGTAAATTAAAAACTTTTTTTGTTAATGTACTACTTACTTGTTCTCGCTTTAATTTCTTTAGTGTAGTAGTTTTTTTGGCTTCCTCATGGGCTTTTTTATAAAGATTAGATAGTTGATTAAAACTTTTTTTTTCTTTTCTTTCTGGAAAACTATTATCAATTAATTTAGATCCTGTTATTTTTCTTGTTTTTCTTTTATTATGTCTTTTTTTATGTTTATTTATTTTACTCATTTATTCCTATATATATTAATATTGATATAAATTTTCAGAAATAATAGAAAATGACCAATCCATTCCATGTAAATTTACTGTATATCCTTTATCATCAACTAATCTAACCTTGAAATTTTGAATATTTACTGGCCCAAAATAAACTCTTTTGTTTTTTTGTAAAGAACCGCTAAACTCTACATATGGATTACCAGGTTTAAATCCTAGTACTTTTAATGGAATTATAGCGAAAACATCAGTTGTGGTAGCTGCATATGTTCTTGTATTAGCTGCTTCAGAAGGATCTGTAGTTAATTGATTTAATGAATATAATTGCGCTTGTGTTAATCTTCGTGGACCATCTTGAACAAAAATTTCTTTATCATCAATACATTCAATATTTAAATCTGCACTATAATAATCAGGTAATGAAATATTACTATTTAATAAAGTAATACTCACTAGACCTTTATTTATATGATTTTGATTAAAATCATCTAATACTATTAAAAAATACCTTGGTCCATATGTATCTACCATAGATTGAGAATTAATAGTTTCATTTTGTGAAATTATATAAATCATTTTGTTATCTTGATCACCACGAAATCCTAATAACCATCCTAGATTACTATTTATTTTTGCTTTATTATCACAACTTTTCATCTGTGATAAAAAATTTGAATTATTAAAAAAAATTATTGTTATTTCTCTATCAGAATTGTTTTTTATTGTTGTTTTACCAGAAGCACCTAGATATTCAAATTGAATATCTATTACAGATGAATCAAATATTTTATTACATTTTTTATTTATTTCATTTATTAAACCTTCTTCCGTATAATTACCTTCATCTATTGTTATTGTTGTTTCCTGACTAATATTTTTATCATCTACATATTGAACAATAAAATAATCATTTCCTTTATATGGATCAATTAAATACCAAGAATATGGTATTTCTACTGAATATAATTGTAAATTTAATGTATTTGTTAATGTATCATTTAATAAACATGAATAATTTGTTGAAGATGATATACTATTTGGATTATCACTATATGGAAAAATATTTTCTCTGAATTGACTATCAAGAGATATAATTCGTGTAACAGTATTTTTTAAATTAGGATTTAATTCTCCTTGAATAATCGGAACTTCACCTACTTGATTTAAACCTAATTGATTTCTATCCATCACAATATGATCATCTTGTTCAAAAAAGCCTACTTGATTTGTTCTATCAGTTATTTTATTTTCTTGAGATTTATCTGTATTGGGCAAATATTCATTATCCATCCATTCATTTATTACATCTTTTTCTTCTTCTTCTTCTTCTTCTTCAATCATCTCTTGCATATATTTTTTTAATTTATCTTTTAATTGAATAAAAAATGTAGCTAATTCTGGTTTTTTTTGACTATTAAATCTATATATTAAATTATTACTACTATTTTCTATATCATCTATAGAAGCTTCATCTTCTTCTAAACTTAATAAATTAAAGAGTTCTTCATTAGTATAATTATTTATATTAGTATCCATTAGTTATAATATAAATATTCATTTTAAATTGTAATTTATTTATTATGAATTACATTTATAATACTTCATTATTCAAAGATTGAAAAAATTTCCATATACATGTAAATTCTTCTTGTGATTCTAAAATAATAAATTTATCAAAAAATGATAATATTTTATTATCATTATGTAATGAAAATAATATTTTACCTCTTGTTAATTTATTCCAATCATTTTCATAAATGTAATCAAAACTAGCTATAAATTTTACCTTATTTTTTATATATTTAAAAATCAATATGGGAATATCTATATCTCCTATAAAAATGTGAGTTATATTATTCATCGTTTCAATAGAAGGATATTTACTATAAAAATGTATTTCCTTACCGCTATAATATATTATCGCATAATCATTTTTAATATATTCTTTTATTTTTATAGTTTCAGATGAAAATAACGAAATTTTTAAATCTATATTATCAACATTAATGTATAAAATTTTTTTAATAAAATTTAATTTTTCATAATGATGTATATTTACCTCTGAACAAGAATATAAACATACATTTTCCGAAAAAAAATTTGTTATTATTTGAATGATTTATATTATTATACTATTTTAAAATTTTTATATTTTTTAAACAAATATCTAAAATATTTTTTAAAATCAAAATTACAATTTATTATCCATTCAGGTAATTCTGTTATTCCTTGAGCACGTTTTATATGTTTAGAACCTTTAAATAACAACATATCTAATATATCAAATATTTTTTTATTATATTCATCTATTATTTCATTTCTATCTATTCGAATATTTCCAGAATATATATATCTATTATAATTTCGATCTTTATAAACTTGATGATTTTTTTTTTTTATTAATATATTTTTTATTATTCCTATTCCCATTATTTTATTTTCATCATTATTCATTTCTAATACCACAATATTATGTTCTTTTTTTAGTTTATCTTTTAATGGAATAGGAGAACCATAATATAAAGATTCATTTCTTTCGCAATAGTTTCTATTTTCAGAAAATGTTTCATTATTGAATCGTGTAGTTGCAATGTAATACATTTAATGATATATAATAGCTAAACTATGATTTTTCAATTTTTTTTTATAAATATAATATAATTATAATGAATTTTAATGATTGTAAACATTTATTTCAATTAAATATATTACATGATGGCTTTTTAATAAATTGGGTTCCTTTAGAAACATTAAGACCTGGTTCATCTACAAATTGTGTTGCTAATTCTATTTGTTTTTTAAATTTAAAAGATAGACAAGTAAGTCAACAACTTTCGTTTGAATCAGAAACAGGGGACACATTAGGAATGGCTTATGAAGACATTACAAAAATACTTCAAGAACAAGTAAGAAGTGGTATAGATGTTAAACAACATGAATATTCTATTAGCCAGTTTTTTGATTTTTTTAAAGAAAAATTAGAACATAATTCTATTACTATTTTAAATTTAAAAAGAGCAGGTTTAGGTCATACTGTTACTATAGCAAAAACAAACCAAGGTATTCTTGTAATGTTTGATCCTCAACAACAAAAATATTATTCTGAACCAACAAGTGACTTTCAATCTAATCAAGAAAATATTTACACTTACATAACCAGTGAAGTTCAAAATTTTATTTCTTTTTCTGTTTATTGTGAAAACAATCCATTTAAAAGAAAACTTTCTGAATTACAATCTATTATTCGTAGAGATAAAACTGAATATAGTCCTAAAAAGAAAACCCGTCGTGGAGGAAGAAAAAAACGGCAAAAAACAAAAAAAATGAATAGATCTAAACAAAATAAAAAAGTCAAAAAAACAAATAAAAAACGACAAAACACAAAAAAAAATAGAAAAACAAGAAAAAATAAACGCAGAAAAATATTAAAAGGTGGAAATGATGAAGAGGATTGTTCTATTTGTTTAAATAAAATAACATCAGACAATATTATAACCGATGAATGTAATCATAATTTTCATAAAGATTGTTTAAAAAGATGGTGTGAAAATCAATCAGATATAGAACAAACCAAATGTCCATTATGTAGAAAAAATATTGGACATACTTGTATGAAATTAATTCCATTTGATAGTAAAAATATTTTTAACTATACAAATATTGCAGGTGCAGACGATAAAAGAAGAAAAAAATCTATTGATATGGTTAAACAATTTATCGATGATCCACGTTTTGATGTAAATGTTGTTAATCCAAAAAATGGACGATCTATATTGTATAATTTAACAATGCATAGTCCATATGCTTTTTACGATTTTATAGAAAAATTATTACAAAATCCAAACATTGTAATAGATGAAAATATAATATCCTTATTAACAAGTAAAAATGATAGTAATATTATTAGCTTATTTAAAAAAAATAATAAACAAGTTAAAAAAATGTTAAAAGGTCTTATATAAGATTTAATTTATTAACTTATTTGCTAATTTTTATATTAAATACATATTTTTAGATAATAATAATATGTATTTAGTTTACATAGCAGCTGGTAAATCTAGTAGATTTGGAGGGTCACCAAAATTATTAGCTAAGATAGGTCCAAATGGAGAAACTCTAATTGAAATATCTATTCAACAAGCACTAACATGTATAAATATAAATAAAATTCATTTTTTAGTTAGTAAAGAAACATATCCTTTAATTTTTCAACATCTGGGTGAAAAATATCATCATTTACCCATTACTTATAGTTTTCAAGAAATTCCCAGTTTTCGAACTAAACCATGGGGAACTGCAGATGCGGTCGCTAGTCTTAAAGGAGTAATAAATGAAACATTTATTATGTGTAATAGTGATGACTTATATGGAAAAAAAGCATTTTCTTCTTTTGTAAACGATAAGACTAATATAATTGTTGGATACTTATTGGAGAATTCGTTACCAATTATAGGTAAGGTAAATAGAGGATTTATAAACATTAATAAACATTATTCAGTTGAAAATCTAGAAGAAAAATTAAATATCGAAATGGATGATTTTACACAACAAGAATTAATGTCTATATTAGTTTCTATGAACATTTTTCAGTTTACTCCAAAAATATTAGATTTACTTTATCAAAATGTAGAACAATTTAAAAAAGATAATCATGAAAATGAAACAATTGAAGCTTTATTACCAAATTTTTTAAATGAGTTAATAAACCAAGACAAAATAGAAATATTATGTAAAGTATGTAGTGAAAGATGTGTAGGAATAACCTATAAAGAAGATATAGAAAGGATTAAAAACGATTTAATTCGATAATTTATTTTTTAATTTTTTGATTTTTTTGACTTTCTTTTTACTTTTTTTGATTTCTTTTTTGATTTCTTTTTTGCTTTTTTTGATTTCTTTTTCACTTTTTTTGATTTTCCTCCAAAACTTTCATCTTCTTCATCTGTTTTATCTAATACAGAATCATTTTGTGATGTATCTAACATAGATAAAGTTAATGGTTCCATATTACCAAAACTTATATCTAATTGATTAGGACCATCTTCTTCATCTACATTTATCATAGATAAATCTAAATCATCAAATGATTGATTAATACTACTTTCTTCTAAGTCTGTTCTATTAGGTATTGAATCATTTGAATCATTTGATGTATCTAACATAGATAAAGTTAAAGGTTCAGGAACTGGCTCATCCATACCACCTCTTTTTCTTCTTTTTACTTTCTTTGATTTTTTCATTTTTTTTCCTTTTATTTTTCTAGTACGTTTTTTTCCTGCTTTTAATGGAGAACCTTTGCAAGCATCACCTTCAGGTGATACTTCTGATAATTTTTCATATAATTCTTTTGTTAATTCATTTGGATTTTCTGGTCTATCTACACAAATATCTTTTCCAAATTTCATTTTAATAAAAACACGTAATGTTAAAATTACATCAAACAAAGAATCATGTAATAATTCTTCATTTGGAAATTGACCAAATTCATGTTCATATAATTTACTTAATGTAGGACTTTTATAATTAGTTACTACTTCTCCTGTTTTTTTATCTGTATATGTTTTTAATGGTTTTGGAGTTATTCCGTCTGCTTCCATAAAAGGTAATTTACATATTTGTGTTCCTTCTTTCATTGTACAAATTTTTTTATCACCAAAATTTTCATAATTTAACAATTCTAATAATTTAATATCACAATCATCTCCTACCCTTTTTCCAGTTGCAATCATCATTAATAAATCAAAATTTATATTATGTGCTACTACTCCGTCGACACTATTTATATCTATTAAAAATTCCTTCATTAAATTACATACATTAACTTTTATACTAGAATTCCATCTATTAAGATTTCCTTGTAAAACACCTGCTCCTTTTAATGCTTTTTCATCATTTTTATTTTTTAATTCACTAATTGTATTCTCTAAATTTGTTATTATACTTTCAGGTGTTTCAATATATTTATTATAAATTTTATTAAGTTCATTTGTTTCAGTATCATATATAACATAGGTTAATTGCATCAAATAAGGCCATTTGTTTAATAATTTATCCCATGCACTTTTTTCATTTTTTAATAAATTAAATATTTCTTTTCTATATTCATATGGAGGTAAACCGGAAGTTTCCGTATCAAATACTAAATATTTCATATATATTTATGAAATATTTTTATTCATAAATTAACATTTCTTAAAAGTTTCAATAAATTTTTTTTCAAATTGATTTAAATTAAAGAAATTATACAAACAAGTGCTATTATCTTTAAAATGAACAGAAAAATCGAATATAAATTCAAATGCATATTTTTCCAGATATCTCATTCTATAACGTGTTGTTTCATATAAAAAATAGATTATTGGATGATTCATATAATATAACATTATTTCCAGTTCTTGATCTGATTTATTAGTAATTATATAATTATCACGATTACATATTCCATATTTTCCCTCCTTATCTAAAAAAGGAAGACCATACATCTTATGTGCAAATATAATTTTAGGTTTATTATAATATGCACAGGGTTTATTTGAATACTTTTTAATTAAATAGGGTTCTTTTTGAATATATGTACTAATATTTTCGTATTTAAAGGTTTCATCAGGATTTTCTTGAAATGATGTATTTTTTGAAGGCATATTTGTTTTTTCTATCTGTAATTTGGGATAATTTTTAGAAATGTTATATATTTTTTCAATTATAGATCCATATTGTAATGGTATTGGACATTGTGAATAAAGAGAGAAAGAAACATATTTTTGAAGAAATTTATCAAATAATTCTATTTTATTTTCTATATTTTCACATTTTTTTAATAAAAAACTACATGTTGGTGTTTGAGCCTCTCCATAAAATATTTTTTTTGTTTCACTGCAATTATATGTTTTTAGTTTTGTTATTTTATAAGATAATAATAAATCATACATTTTTGCTTTATCTGGTTTCATCCATATAGAAGGAATAATCACATTTAATAATCCATCTTTTGGTAAAATATGTAAACATTTTTGAATAAATGGACACCATGCATTCTTTCCATCTTGTTTTTTACATGATAATTGATTAGTAGGTACCTTTATTTGACCATTTATATTAAAAGGTGGATTTCCAATAATAATATTTGGCTGAAATGGTAAATTACAAGTTAAAAAATCATTATAGATAATATTTGCATATTTTCCAAAAGTAAATTTTAATATTCGTATATTTTCTGGATTTACTTCTATCATAAAAATCATTTTTTTTATTATATGCTTCTTTCTTTTTTCATTGTCGGGAATGACTTCGACGAGAGAATTATATAATTTTTGATATAAAACAATTGAAAAATTTCCTCTACCTGCACCAATATCTAACCATTTTGTTTCGGAATTTTTAAATATTTCATCCGAAAAACAATCAAGCATTTCATTAATAAAGTAAAAAGGAGTATGAATCTCTCCATATTGAGTTTTATATACTGGATGAACTTGATTATTTTCATTTATTGTATTTATAAAAATAGACATATTACATTAATAACATATTTATTTTATAATTAAATAACTTATTTTCTTTGTTTTTGTGTTTTTCTTAAGCTATATGGTTTCTTTTTAACCTTCTTTTTAATATTTGTATAGTTTTTAATCAATAAATTTATTATATTTTTAAAAAATGGTCTATATTTTCTCTCCTTTTTTATTTGATCAAGAGAAAACCATTTTATTTCACTTTTTTCTAGTAACCCATTATCTTCTTCTTTTACTACTTTTTTTAAATGTGATTTCATAAACTTAAAATTATTATTAAAATAAATAGGTAAATTTTCGTCATAAGGTATTTGAAATAAATAACTAGTATATTTTTCATATTGTAATGTAATAACCTTATGTTTCATAACCATTTTTTTTAAATCTGAAGGACTTCCTAAAAATCCATTTAATTCTTCACTTCCTTCTCTAAGAGATGTTTCTAACATATTTTCTCCTTTTTTGGCTCCACCACCAAAATCTGCCCATCCAGGCGTATCATTATATTCATTTTCTAAACCTAATAAAAAATATATAGTATTATTTTTAATAGCAACAGGCATTAATCCACCTCCCATACTTATATTAATATAATATAATAATAATTATTGAAACTAATAATTATTATTTGAATCAAAAATAATATTTAATCAAAAAAGAAATATTTTTCATTAGACATTCTACTTCTAGTCATAATTGGAGAACTAACCATTTTTTTTATTTCTTCTTTTACATCTACTTTTACAGATAATTTAATTTCGTTTTGTTCTTCTTTTTGTTTACATCTTTTTTCATATCGTTCATCTCTTTCTTTTTTTTGCGCTTCTACATTTTTTTTTGAACATCTTTTATCATATCGCTCTTCGCGTTTAGTAATAGGTTTCATTATTTAATAAAATAATATTGCTTTTAAATCATTTATAAAGTATAATTATTTGTATGTTCCATGAGTAAATTTAAATCGTATAGGATATTGCATACCTTGTAAATAATTTTTACTTTGTGCTTCTTTAAAACTATATGTATTTAATCCTGATAAATCTACATGTTGATAATATTCCATAGGTGCATATTTAGAACATAATTCGTTATTATTTTTATTTCTTGGATTATGAAAAACATTCATACAAGGGTCCATAATTAACATACCAGTCCAATAACCAGGATCTGATGGATTATGAATACCATCCGGATCAGGATATGGTATACCTGCATAAGCAGGAGGAGGAGGATATATCCACGTATTATATTCAATATTATTTGGAGTATCAGGTTCCATTAATCCATTTGCTTTCATATATGCAAGTTTTGTATCTTCACAAACATTTAATCCTGTTGCATTAAATTGTAAATAATTACCATAAATTATATTACCTCCATATAAATTAATATTTTTAGGTGGATCTATTAAATACTTTGCTGCAGTTATATCTAATAATGTTTTATGATTAGCTGCCCCTACCAAACAACCATTTTTTGTATTTACTTTTAGTGGTCCATAGTCAGCATTTGGATTTTCTTTTTTTAATTGCTGGTATGTATACCCATATATCGTTGTTTGACCTTGTTTTTTTGTTCTTTCACCTGAATCCAAACTTTTATTTACAGATTTAAATACTCTAGACATTATTACTATATGTGAATATAATAATAATTTAATAATAATTTAAATAATAATATGTTCCTTTTGTAAATAATAATAAATTTTCTGCATTATTTGTTGATATTAAACAATGGGTTTTTTTATTAAATCTAAAAGGATATGATTTATTAAATTTTATATTTTTATTTGAAATTTGACTTAATGTTTTAGCCTTTAAATTTTGTATTCTATCATTATTTGATTGATATAATGGTTTTTCTTCAACCATAATACATTGTTTTTTTATTGGAAAAGGATAATATAAACCTTGTTGTAAATCCATTTTATATTATATAGTTATTTTAATTATAAATACATTCAAATAATAAAGCCATTGACCAATCCATATTATTTAAATTTAAAACTCTTCCATATTCATCATATAATGTTATATGAAGTTTTGATATATTTATTGGTCCAAAATAATTTCGACTTCTGTTTAATTGTGTATAATAACCATCATCTTGCCCTACTTGATATATGCCATTATATTGTTGTATAAGTGATAAATTTAATCTTGCTAATATATTATTGTTATTTATTGAATCTGAATAACATGATATAAAATAATTATTTACATTATTTGCATATTCATCAATACTTAAATATATATACATTGGACCTCTTACTAAACAAATTCCTTCAGATGCTAATGCTTCACCTGTATGTGCCTTATACATTGCTAAACGATATCCTAAATTCCATCCAAATTTTAAAGGTAAGGGATCTAATGAAGATATATTGTTATCTGGGCCAATATTAAATGTTATTGCCCAATCACATTCTTGATAATCTTCAGCTAATTTATCTTGTGCAAATACACTTTTTCCAGATATTGTATCAATTGTATATCGTAAACATAATGGTGCTTCCCATAATGGTGTTGTTATTAAAATATTATTTATAGCTTGTTCAATTGGTTCCGCACGTAAACTATTAGAAAAAGATTTACTATAATTTCCATCTGGAATAACAATTGCATAATTATATTGATAAGTATCTTCCAATGTTTCATCTACATTCATATTATATCTAGCTCTATTGTCTTCTGATGGTAAATTATTATCACTTGAATTAAATGATACAACAAAACGATTATTACCTAATGATTCACTTGTTGAATATGTTGATGTTGGTATTTCTATTGATGATAAACGCATATTTATTACATTTTTAAATTCATATGGTAAAGTAATATGTAAATCTGAACTTGTTGATGCATAATAATCTGGTCTAAATCGCGTATCTATATTTACTGCACGTTTTATTGTTCTTACATTTAATGGATTTATTGTACCAGGAGGAGCACCATTTGCGTCTGCAATTAATCCTGCATCAGGATTTGCATTAAGGCCCTTTATTTCTGTTGGTTTTTGAATTATAAAATTATCTGATGATTTTGTAATTTCATTTGGAGGTAAATCTTTAAAAGATTCAATTATTCTTCTTTTATCAGCTTGTTCTGTAGTTACATTTAAATGTGTTAGAGAATAAATTAAATATGTATTTACTTGTTTCAAAAATTCTATTATTTCTCCTTTTTTTTTATTTGATAATTTTTTATCATTATTTACTGATATGGTTAATTTATTTATTTTATTTGTTATTTCATCTTGTGAATAAGGATATTTTAAATCTAATATTTCTTCTAATTCAGTCATTGAATAAGACGTTATATCTAAATTTAAGCGTTCAAGCATTTTAATATAATAATTTATTATATTTAAATACATATTTTCTATCATTAGTATGGATGAATTTCAACAATATATTGAAAAACAAAAATATTTATTAATTATGTGTGATGGTAATACAAATCATTGTAATACATACAATTCTTTAAGAACATTAAGCAGAGATATTGATATTGATTATTCTACAATATCTAAAAAATTAAAAAATTCTAATTCTTTTTATTTGTTTACTAATGATTGTTACTATTTTATACAAAAACTCCTAAATTCTTAAAATTTAAATTTACCACCGCACCCACAACCTCCTTTTGATCCTTTTCCTTTGGTCAGATCATTCATTGTAGTTTTAAAATATTTATTAAAATTTGTTATTTTAGTATTATTTTTTGGTTTTTCATAATCTAAACTAGAAGATCGTGATTCTATTTTTTTATTAAAAGTATTATCAGGTAATATAAATATATTTTCATTAAAATCAAATTTATTTTTATCTTCTAACTCTATATTTTTCTCTAAATTTTTTGAAAAATAAGTATTTTTTGAATAGTAATTATTTATTTTAAATTTTATATCCATCTTATATTAAATATAAATATTAAATTCAACTATTTATATTTAATAAGTTTTACATTGATTACTATAAGCTATTCCATATTTTTTTGTTTTATTTCCTTCTATAGCTGGATAAACACCATTTCCTTCAGTTTTATAAGGACATTTTCCTTTTTTTCTTAACAAATATCTTTGATAACTTCCATGTTTAACATCTACCCCTATTCCGGGTGCTGAACCAGCACCTGGACGATGTCTTGTTAATGTTCTTTTTGTTGAATTTCCATGACTTGGTACATTATTATATGTAATACTTGGTTTTGCTCTATCACTCATTTGATTCCAATTTACACCACAATATATGGGAGAAGCATGTTGAAATGTAAATAAACCAGCCTTATTATTTGTATACATTGAACTATTTACTCCTACACTTTTCCATATTTTTTTTTGATTTGCTTCATTAATCCCTTTTTTATTAATTATACAATTTGAATTATAATTATTTGCACATGTATTTACTATTTTACAATTATTTATATTTCCCTCCCAACAATCATTTCCATCTAGTTGTATATTACAATCACACTTATTCGTACCGATTGTTCCTGGTAGATGAATATAATTCAAATTATCACTTTCGTCATCAGCAGCATCATTAGTTCCTGTATAAGCTGTATTAGGTATTTCATATCCTATTAGATCATTATTGCTTCTTATATAAATATTATCATCCATTGGTAAATAAAAATCTTTAAAATTCATTTCTAGTATTGGCGTATTATTTTTACTAGTCATTAATATATTCTATCAATATATTTTAAAATTGATAATAATAAATTTTTTATTTATTATTGAAATAATGAATTCGGCACATCAAATTTGTCCATTTTGTAGTAAATGTTTTAAAAGAAAAACATACTATGATAAACATATTTTAATGTGTGAACGATTATCTGAATGTAAAAATAAAACTTATGATAAAGAAGAAGATGATTTATTAACTAAACAAGATTATAAATTATTATTAATGAATGTTATTAAATCTCAAGAAAAATTAAAAAAACAAGTTAATGAATTATTACAAAATAATAATTTATCTAGAAAGAAAATTGATGTTATAAAATGGATAAATAATAATATTATTGTTCAAAATAATTTATCTCTTAATTTAAATAATTTGGAAATATCACCTGCAGAATTATCATTTATCTTTGATAATAATTTATTAGAAGGATTTGTTAAAATATTTGAAAATAATTTTCAAAATAATGATTCTTCAATACGTTGTTTTGATATTAAAAAAAATGAATTTATTATTTTTAAAGATAATATTTGGGAATATTGTGATATGGATTATTTTACATTTATAATTAATACCATTCATAAAAAAATATTAAATTCTTTTTATAAGTGGAAAGAACAACATAAAGATCAATTAACTAATGAAAAATTTTCATTATTATTTAATCAAAATAGTGCAAAAGTTTTACAATCAGATATGAATAATTTTATTACAAAAGTCAAACCTAGATTATATATGTGTTTAAAAGAAAAATTTAAAGATATTTATGAATACGATTATGTTTAAATTTAATTTTCAATGATATAAAACATATTAAAAATAATTAATAATATTTATTTACTATGATATTTTATTATCTTATTTTTTTTTTACAAGTTGTTAATGGATTTATATCCTCTAATAAATATAAATATATTGCAATCAATAAAAATAGTTATTTATTAGATAGTCAAAATAATGAACCTTCTGATATGTGGAAACTACTAAGCAGTACATTTAAAGATAAAGCTAGAAATTGGTTTATTGAACGTGCAGAAAAATTTGATATTCCATGGAAAAAACATGTAGAATCATATAATAATGTAAAATCGTTTATGGAGTTGAACAATTTTAAAAATAAATATGAAAATACTACTATAGATTATCCAGATTATTTTTTACAACCATTTCATGGATATGATACTGGAAATATGAATTGGTTAGCAGCGAAAGAAGCTGAACCTGCAACATATAGTATGGCCGTTTCTTACTGGAAAAATAATTCCCCATTTTTAACACAAGATTGGATGAGAAATAATATTACTGAAAATATACAAAAATATCTTGATAAAAATTCTATTAATGTATCTGATTCTATTTTAGATATCGGATGTTCTATAGGTATTTCTACTGAATATATGCAAAGACATTTTTCCCAATGTAATGATATTTATGGATTGGATTTAAGTCCTTATTTTGTTGCAATTGGAAATTATAGAGCGAATAAAAATAATATTCCTATTGAATTAATTCATGGTGATGCTGAACATATACCTTT
>CETH01134340.1_pt1 | contig 23800 bp, 15 predicted proteins | sample 361461 | NCBI WGS metagenome assembly CETH01 (sample SAMEA2622695, study PRJEB7988) | marine metagenome | isolation source: saline water (ENVO:00002010), including
GGGCGGGATTACATAACCTTGGTAAAGGGCCGAGTCTACCCTAACTCCAGGTCCTCCGGGTTGGTGATATCCTGTTATCTTCCCTGGAGATGGTTGAAAGTCCTCAGAGTTTTCGGCATTAATTCTGCATTCTATGGAATGCCCAGTATACTTTATATCTTTTTGTTCAAATGCAATCGGGGCTCCAGCAGCTATTCTTATTTGTTCTCGAACTAGGTCAATACCTGTAACAAGCTCTGTAACTGGATGCTCAACCTGAATGCGTGTATTCATTTCTATAAAATAAAAACTATTGTTAGAAAAGAGAAATTCAATTGTACCTGCTCCTCTATATCCAAGCTCTTTAATAGCAGAAACAACACGGGAACCTATTTCTTCTCTTTGTTCTTCATTAAGAGCCGGGGAGGGGGCTTCTTCTAGTAGTTTTTGATGACGTCTTTGAATAGAGCAATCCCGCTCGCCGAGATGAATAACATTACCAAAGTTATCAGCGAGAATTTGGATTTCAATATGCCTTGGTGAATCTATTAATTTTTCTAGATAAACAGCATCATTACCAAATGCAATTTTTGACTCATTCTTTGCTGCCGAAATTGATCGTTCTAGTTCTTTATCAGAATTAATCCTTTGCATTCCGCGGCCACCTCCTCCCGAAACCGCCTTTACCAATAGTGGGTATCCGATTTTATTGGCTGTTAATTGAATACTTTCAAAATTTGAGGAAAGTTCACCGTCTGAACCTGGGACAGTAGGTATTCCTAGTTTTTTCATAGTTTCCTTAGCACGTGATTTATCACCCATTAAAGATATATGTTCAGAAGTTGGGCCAATAAAACTAAACTCGTGTTCTTCTACTATAGCGGCAAAGTTCTCATTTTCGGATAAAAACCCATATCCTGGATGAATAGCATCGACATTTGTTACTTCTGCCGCAGCTATAATTGATGGAATATTAAGATAACTTTTAGCAGATTCTGCAGGACCTATACAAACTGACTCATCGGCGGTTCTAGTATGCATAGCATTAACATCAGCAGTAGAATGAATAGCAACTGTACGTATTCCCAATTCACGACAAGCACGAATAATACGAACTGCTATTTCGCCTCTGTTTGCAATTAAAACTTTATCAAACATAGAACGTCCTTATGATATTATTCAACAACCATCAGAACTTCACCAAATTCAATAGGTGAACCGTTCTCTGCAAGAATTTTTACTATTTTTCCACTGCGGTGTGCGCGTATAGGATTCATAGTCTTCATAGCTTCAATAATAATTAGCGTGTCCCCTTCATTGACTGTATCACCGACCTTTACAAACGGCTCCGCTCCTGGTTCAGGACTCCTGTAAGCAGTTCCAACCATAGGTGAGGTAACTGCTCCGGGATGCTGACTCGTTTCAGAAGCATTTTCATTTGTCTTAGTTTTTTGTGGTTCCAAATTAGTTGAATTTATAGGTTGCCCAAGAGGGATAGATATATTTTCTAAATGACGCGCAACTCTAATTTTTTTATCTCCCTCGGTGACCTCTAATTCATTTAGCCCTGTTTCTTCTAATAATTTTGAAAGAGCCCGAATTAGGTCATGGTCCACCTTAACTTGCGTCATTTTAAATTACTCCGATAATTATTATTAATATAAATTATTTATTTTTTGCTAACTTAATTATAGCTTCAATAGCTAACTCATATCCTATTGTACCGCACCCACAAATTATTGCATCCGCACATTCAGAGACATATGAACGAGATCTATAATCTTCTCGTTTATATATGTTTGATAAATGCACCTCAATAATAGGTTTTTTGATAGAACGAAGCGCATCTAAAATAGCTATTGAAGTATGTGTATAGGCACCTGCATTTATAATGATACCGCTATATGATAGTTTCTCTGCCTCTTGAATCCACTCAACTAACTCACCCTCATGATTAGATTGCCTAAAATCAATGCTAATTGAAAGAGAATCTCCACGTTTATTACAACGCAATTTTAGATCATCTAATGTTTCTGAACCGTAAATATCGGTTTCGCGATTACCCAAAAGATTAAGATTTGGGCCATTAATAATTAATATTTTTTGTGTCATAACTTCATATTCTACCTTAGTTTTTAGGTTCAAGACTAGACTTAGAACAAAAATATCGGCTTATTTATTAAAGAATCTTTCGTTTTTTAATATTATTATCTAAATACATATTAAATTATAAAGTTAAAATAAATATGGATAGGTATACTTTGTATTTCATCAAAAAATGGATATATAAAGGTTATGAAAATTAGAATTAATGGAGAATCTAGAGAAGTAGAAGATTCTCTTAATATAATTACTTTACTTGATAATTTGGGTTTAGACCCAAAAAAGATTGCTGTCGAGCGTAACTTTGAGATAGTCCCAAGAAGTGCATATGCAAATATTATCATTAAGGATGGTGATCAACTTGAAATAGTCCATTTTATAGGCGGAGGAATGGATAATATCAAATCGATAAATAAATGTGATTCTTGGGAACTTGCAGGTAAAACCTTTAAATCTAGATTGATTGTAGGAACCGGCAAATATAAGGATTTTGAGGAGACTGCCTTGGCAATAGAGGCATCCGGGGCAGAAATAGTCACTGTTGCCGTGAGAAGGGTCAATATAAGTGATCCAAATAAGCCAATGTTAGTCGATTTTGTTGATCCGAATCTTTATACATTCTTACCAAATACTGCATTTTGTTATACTGCTGATGAAGCTGTAAGGACTCTCAGGTTAGCAAGAGAAGCTGGTGGTTGGGATTTGGTAAAACTAGAAGTCCTTGGCGATGAAAAAACTCTATATCCAAATATGACAGAAACACTAAAGGCAGCAGAGATTCTGGTATCTGATGGTTTTAAAGTAATGGTGTACTGTTCGGATGACCCTATAATGGCTAAAAGGCTAGAGGAAATCGGATGTGTCTCAATAATGCCACTTGGAGCACCAATAGGTTCGGGTCTTGGAATACAAAATGCTGTCAGTATTAGAATGATCATTGAACAAAGCAACGTTCCTGTTTTAGTAGATGCTGGAGTAGGAACAGCATCTGATGCTGCTGAAGCTATGGAATTAGGTTGCGCAGGTGTCTTAATGAATACGGCAATAGCTAATGCAAAAAATCCAATACAAATGGCTATTGCCATGAAACATTCTGTAATTGCTGGGCGTTTTGCTTATCTTGCTGGACGAATGCCCAAGAAACTTTATGCAGACCCCTCAAGTCCTCTAGCCGGTCTCATATAATCAAGTTAATAAACACTCATAATGTATTAATTAGTGGCTTTCTTCGAGAGTCATTATTATATCATTAGCCCTATTTATCTCAGGGCTATCAGGAGTAAGTAGTTCAATTGCAAGTTTAGCATGATGCAGGGCTCTTTTTTTTTGCCCTCTAAGAAAGGAAGCTTCAGCAAAGGCTAAATGAGAAGATGAATAATTTTCTATTCTACCATTTGCTACTCCTAAAAAATGCCATATAGGAGCATAATCAGGTTCAAGTAATGTAGCTATTTTGAGGTGAGATATAGCATCAGGTAGTATTAAAGCATTATCTGATTCAATTATTGCTCTAGCAAGAGCCAGTCTTATAAGAAATTCTTTTGGAGCAAGTTGAACAGACTTTTCATAAGGGCTTATAGATTCATCTATATTACCTGTTTCAAAAAGAATCTGTCCTTTTAACTCGTAAAGCCATGGATCTGAAGGAAATTCATTAATTAGTTTATCTAATTTATTAATGGCATTAATTGAATCGTCCATCCTATATAAAGCAATAATTTGAGCGTAACGAGAGGCAAAACTATCTGAACTTGAATGAAGGGAATCTATTACTTTTTCTGGGTCAGATATAAATGCCCTAAGTTTAAAAACCATTCTTTTATAAAGTAATTCCGATTCTTTAGAGTATTTTTTTTCTGTAAATAAGGATTTTGATAAGTGATTTGAAACTAAAATAATCCTTGAGCTTGTTTCAGGATGTGATGATGAATAAGGGTCTCTTCTCTCTGAACTTAGTAATTCCTGCTTCTCTAAACGTCTCAGGAGGTCCATAAATCCATATGCAGACTGTTTAGTCATATCTAAATACCTAAGAGCAGCCTGATCAGCCGCTTGTTCTTGGGCCTGTGTATATCTGAAGAAACGTTTTTTTGCTGAGGAAGAACCCCCAATTATAATTGCTGTAGAGGCATCTTTTGCAGTTGTGGAATCTGAAGCAACAGTACCGGTTAATATTGCAAGAATACGTGATAGTAAAAGCTCGTTTTCTAAATTATTTATTGCATCACGGGAACGTACTAAGTGCGCTCCCTCTAGATGTCCGATTTCATGAGCTAAAACACCAGTCAGTTCGCCTATTCCATTTGATTTTATAATTAATCCACTATTGATATATATATTGAGACCATTAAAGACAAAGGCATTTATTTTATCATTATTAACAATATGAATACCTACAGAACTTTCTGGAATTCCCGCTGCCTTGAGCAAAGGGGCTGCATAATTTCTTATAGTTCTTTCTATCTCTGAATCACGTATTAATTTAAGTCCTGTATTTTTTCCGTACACAGATTGCGTTATGAACGTTGTTGCAATTAGAGAAATAAAAAAAATAAATAGACAAAGATTTTTATACACTAACGTTATCCTCTGAAGGCAGGTAAGTTTTTAAGAAAACCTAACTATATAGTCAATCTATTTGAACCAATCCGTTATTTACATAATTTTTATTTAATAAAATATGTTTTTTCTCTATTTTTACTAATTAAAACTTATGCAATATTAAGTAAATTGTCATATTTGTGAAATTTAGACAAAATTGGTCAAGAATATGAAAATATCAGAACGCTCGAAGATTCCTCCTTTTTATGCTCTTGAGGTCTTCAGAGAAGCCAATGCACTAGAATCGAGAGGTGTTAAGGTAATTCATTTAGAGACAGGTGAGCCAGGATCAAGATTACCTAATATAATAGCTAAAGCTGCAAATGATGCTCTTAAGAATAAAAAACTAGGTTATACTGAATCACTAGGATTACCTGAGCTAAGAATGCGTATTGCTAATCATTATCTAAAATATTATGGGATAAAAATACCTTACCAAAGAATAGTTATAACAACTGGGTCTTCTGCAGGCCTTTTACTTTCTATTATAGCTGCATTTAATGTTGGGGATAAAATTGCAATTTGTGAGCCTGGATATCCTGCTTATAGAAATATGGTAAAATCACTCGGTGGAGAAATCGTAACTATACCGACTAATATTGAAAATGGATTTCAGCTAAATGTTTCTCTATTGGAAAAACTTGATACGAAAATAAACGGTCTGATTGTTGCTAGCCCAGCTAATCCAACAGGTAGCATGCTTGAAAATAAAGAAGTTAGGAATATAGCAAATTGGTGCATTGATAATGAAGTGCAAATTATTTCTGATGAAATTTATCATGGAATTACTTATGATAATAAGGCAAATAGTTTCTTAGAGTTTAATCCTAATACTATTGTAACAAATGGTTTTTCTAAATATTTTGCTATGACTGGATGGAGAATTGGCTGGCTAGTACTACCTGATGAGTTGACTATAACAATAGAAAAATTACTACAGAATCTTTATATATCTGCTCCTACAATATCCCAATACGCCGCTTTAAAGGCTTTTGATTGCTCAAATGAATTAGAGCAAAATATTTTAACATATAAGATAAATCGAGATATTTTGTATAACTCTCTTAAAAATTCAGGTTTCGGTAAAATTTGTAATCCTAACGGGGCTTTCTATTTATATGCACACCTAGGACAATTATCAAAATCAAGCGAAGATTTTTGTAAAAAAATGTTGGAAGAAGCTCATGTAGCTGCAACACCAGGAATTGATTTTGATAAAAGTAAAGGATGCGAATATGTACGCTTCTCATATGCCGGAGAAACTAAGAATATAAAAATTGCTTCATTAGCAATTAATAAATGGATACAAAGTAAAAAATAAGGTCATTTAAGCTTACTCAATACTTAAGTTTTCCTTTGCCACCAGCCTTTACGAGCTTCTTGCTTCTCTGATTTTACTAATTTATCTTTATCAGAATTTTTTTCTGACGAAGTTTTTTTTGCTGGCTTTTTCTTTTTTGGTATTTCTTTATCAGTTTTCTTAGTTTTTTCCTTAATCTTATTAGCTGATACATCAGGTGATTTTTTTTGATCAGATTTTAATTTAATTTTTTTTGCGTCACCTTTTTCTAGATTATTTATACTTTCATTTTTATTAGTTTTAGCAGTCTTACTATTTGATTTTTCATTATCTTTTATTTGTTTTATTTTTTTTGGTTTTACACTCTTAGTTATACTATCTGTTTTTTTAGTAATTTTATTAGGTTTATTTATATTATTTTTTTCAATTTTGATATCAGAAGATGGCTCCTTAAGATTAGAAGATAGAGCCTCTATACCAGTCTCTTCTTTAGCCTCATTATTCATTTTATCATTATGTGATTGGATTATTTTATTATCTTCATCATGTTTACTAGCTCTTCTACGGCCACCACGTTTACCTCGTCTCCTTTTTTTAATTTCATTAGTATCTTCATCTTGATTTACTTCAGGAGATATTTCCGATTTATCTTCATTTTCTAAATCAGTGCCAATTGAATTACCTTCTTCTATATCTTCGCTTGGTTTCGCATCTTTGATAGGAAGATCATTTTTTAGCTGCCTACGTCGTCGTCGTCGCTTCTTTCCTTTTTCTGGTAAATTTTCTGATGAATCACTCGAAGATATACTATTATCTAAAGTGGTTATGTCTTCTTCTACAGTTTCCCCTGACTTAACCTTAGTTCTAGAAATCTTATACAACGGAGGCATTAGGGAGGAATCTTCCTTAAAGTCGACCACGAAACCACAAACTTTTTCAATACTAGATAATTGCTGACGTTTATTATTAAGAATATAATATGCAACCTGAGCCGGTAAATTAACACGAATAGCAGAACTTCTATTCCTCAAGCCTTCTTCTTCTATTGCCCTAAGAACATGTACAGCAGATGACCCTATTGATCTAACTATACCCGTACCGGAACAAGTAGGGCATATTTCCATACTAGACTCTGTTATACTTGGACGAAGTCTTTGTCTTGACATTTCTAATAATCCGAAGGGACTTATGCGACCTATCTGGATTCTTGCACGGTCAACACGCATTGATTCTTTAAGTTTACGTTCAACCGAGCGCTGATTTCTAATGCCTTCCATGTCAATAAAATCAACTACAATTAATCCAGCTAAATCACGAAGACGTAACTGTCTTGCCACTTCACTTGCTGCTTCTAAATTTGTTTTTAAAGCAGTTTCTTCAACATTTCTTTCCCTTGTGGCACGACCAGAGTTTACATCTATGGCCACTAAAGCCTCTGTAGAATTAATAACTAGATATCCACCAGATTTTAGCTTTACTTCTGGGCTATACATTGAATCCAATTGGCTATCAATTTGATAACGAGAAAATAAAGGAATACGATCTTTGTAGCGTTGAACTTTTGAGGTATGACTTGGAATTAACATCCGCATAAAATCTTTAGCGACCCTATAACCTTCTTCACCATCTACTAATATCTGCTCTACATCTCGAGTATACAAATCTCTGATTGAGCGTTTTATCAAATTGCCTTCTTCATAAATTAAATCTGGAGCTATAGAATTAAGAGTTTGCTCTCTAATCATATCCCATTGCCTCATAAGATATTCAAAATCGCGTCTTATTTCAGCTTTACTTCGGGCTGTACCTGCAGTTCTTACTATTACGCCCATTTGAGCCGGTACCTGTAGATCTGAGAGAATGCTTTTTAACCGTCTTCGATCCTCTTGGCTTGTAATCTTTCTTGATATACCACCACCCCTTACCGAATTAGGCATTAATACACAGTACCTGCCTGCAAGGGAGAGATAGGTGGTTAGGGCAGCCCCCTTATTTCCTCTTTCTTCTTTAACTACTTGTACTAATAAAATTTGTCGCTTTTTAATTACTTCCTGGATTTTATATCTTCTACCAAGCAAAGATCTACTAGCTCTTGCTCTACGTTGTTCAATATCATCAAGCTCATCACCACCAATTTCTTCAACCATTTCATCAGATGAGTTATTTTTTTGTTTTTGACTTTTTTCTTCCTGAATATCTCCTATTATAGCAGAATCGTTGTTTGTATCAGTATCAAAGTTGTCATTCTCCACTTTTGGTTCAGCTGGATTTGATTTGATTACTGGTAAATTAGTTTTTTCAGGAAGAGCTGAGTTGTTTTCTTGTATATCTATATCTTCAGAATCATGATTTTTTGAGGCTTCTTCTTGTTCCTTGAATAGAGCCTCACGATCCTCGACAGGTATTTGATAATAATCTGGATGAATCTCACTAAAAGGTAAAAAACCGTGCCGATTACCACCATAATCGACAAAAGCTGCCTGGAGAGATGGCTCAACTCGCATTACTTTAGCAAGATAGATGTTACCCTTTAATTGTTCCCGTTCTGCCGATTCAAAATCAAATTCTTCTAAACGCGTTCCATTCGCAACTACGACTCGAATCTCTTCTGTGTGACTCGCGTCCACAAGCATACGTTTTACCATAATTATAAAATCCCCAAGACGCACAAAGTAAGTTAAAGCTATTTTTGTACGACAAATTATATGTAAGGAAACTTTTAGAGACGTCACTTAGACGAATTAGAAGATTCCTTATAGAGGAAACTTCTATTAGTGTATTTTGTACACATATTTTGTTAACGTCTGCTTGAAAAAGTTTCATAAAATTACTCTTTAAAGTATCAGTAGCAGCTCTTTAAATTATATAAACCGGATCACCCATTTGGAATCGACAGTTTAATATTTACGTCTACTCTGTTAAATTCTGGTTTTGAAACATTTTTTAAATGATCCAAAAAATATTAATACTAGTATATCAGCTTATGATTATTCATAACTATATTAAATACATAATACTAAAAATTATTGTACAAATCATCACTTTTTATAAAAGCTTCATAAAACTGTTAGTTTGACGGGAGTTTACATGTCAGACATCATACATTTAGCATGCTTAAAATCATTATAATATTACCATTTTTAGCCCTTTTTTCAGTTCAGGTAATTGCAAATGATAAAATTGTAATAACTGATGCACGAATCGGTGTTCCCCAACCAAACACAATACGGTTTATACTTGATATTAATCGTCCCACAGGTCTTCAAATTTTTACTCTTTCGGACCCCTCAAGGTTAGTAATTGACTTACCAAATGCTATATGGGCTTTATCGAGAAATACTATTCCAGTTAAACGTAGCTTCATAAAAACAGTAAGATTTGGACAGTTTTCACAGAATACCTCAAGAATCGTAATTGACTTGGATAGGTCTATAAATATTACTGAGGCTTATCTTACTGAAGGAAAAAAAACCGATAACTTTCATATAGTTATTGAGATGGAACAAGAATCTAATAATGTACAAAATGAGGAGGCACTTAGTATATCAACTTATCGTAAACAAAAAATCACTGATGATAGCCACCTAAATATGAAAAAAAATAGTCAAGTTGATACAAAATACAAAAAAAATAGAAAAAATAATGTAAAAAATCAAATTACACCATCGACAGATAGTAATAGTCCAAATCCCCATCCTGTACGACCTAAAATGATCTCTAAGCCAACAATAATAGTCATAGACCCTGGGCATGGCGGAAGAGACTCTGGAGCTATTGCCAAAGGTAATATTTACGAAAAAAATATAACACTCAGTGCAGGGTTAGAATTAGCTCAATTACTAATTAATTCAGGTTATACCGTGCATATGACAAGAAAATCTGATGTTTATGTATCACTATCAGAACGCGTTAGAATAGCAAGAAGGGTTCAGGCGGATCTTTTTATATCTCTTCATGCTGATGCACATCCAAATAATTCTATACATGGCGCTTCAGTTTACACTTTATCTGATAAAGCATCAGATAAAGAAGCAGAACGTTTAGCAGCAAGAGAAAATAAAGTAGATATAGTAAATAAAATAGACTTAACAGAAGGTTATGACCCTGAAGTAACCCAAATTCTTATCTCATTAATTCAGAAAAGCACCATGAGCTGCTCTTCTGCCTTTGCTACCCACTTAATACCAATAATGGGCAAAGTGACACCACTTCTCGATAGAACTCATCGTTCTGCTGGTTTTCGTGTTTTAAAATCACCAGAAGTCCCATCTGTATTAGTAGAATTAGGTTATTTAACAAATCGTAATGATCTAAAACTTCTTAAAAACAAAGTACACCAACACAAAGTTTCAAAAAGTATTGTCAAAGCAATCGATAGTTTCACAATCCAAAAGAAGTGTTGAGGTGCCATATAAGTGCCATATTTAAATACAAATCTATTTCAATATATAAGATTGAGCTGAGGACAGAATTTGCCATCTAAAGATAAAGGCCACTCAAATACAGGAGTTAAGAGAAAAAAGAAGTGGCTTAAATTCGCTGCGATTTCTCTTGTAACTCTAACTATAATTTGCGCCCTTTTTTGCGGCGCTATAGCTTATATGTTTTATCATTTTGGCCGTGATTTACCTGATCATCAACAGCTTGCAAGGTATGAGCCACCGATAATGACCCGGGTTCATGCAGCTAATGGAAAATTACTTGCAGAATACGCAAGGGAAGAACGAGTTTTTGTTCCATTGAAAGCAATGCCAGAGAATATTAAAAATGCATTTTTAGCTGCTGAGGATAAAAACTTTTATGAACACTTCGGTCTTGATCCTGTAAGTGTCTTAGCTGCTGTAATAAAAAACATTGATTCTTTAGCTAATGAAAAAAAATTAATAGGCGCTTCTACGATAACTCAACAAGTAGCTAAAAATTTTTTATTGACAAATGAAACATCCTTCAGTCGTAAATTTAAAGAGGCTATATTAGCAATTAGAATTGAAAAGGCTTTTTCTAAAGATCGTATATTAGAACTCTACCTAAATGAAATCTATCTTGGAATGCGTTCTTATGGAGTAGCTGCTGCATCTCTAAATTATTTTGATAAATCTTTATCCGAGCTAAGCCTTTCGGAGTCAGCATACCTCGCAGCTTTACCAAAAGGCCCTAACAACTACCACCCACTAAAAAAGAAGAAAGCTGCAATTTTAAGGAGAAATTGGGTTTTAGATAGAATGGTTGAAAATGGTTTTATAGGCCACGAAATAGGTAAAAAAGCTAAACTAGACAAACTAATTATTAAAGAAAAAACATCTTCTTCAATAATAAGTGCAGAATATTTTAGTGAAGAAGTTAGAAGGAGATTAATAGAAAAATTTGGAGAGAATAACTTATACGAGCAGGGACTGTCCGTAAGAACAACTTTAGATCCAAATCTACAAAAATTGGCACAACAAGTTTTACGCAAAGGTCTTATTGATTATGATAGACGTGTTGGATGGAGAGGACCTTTAAATAAATCAAAAAATATAAAATCAATATTTGAATCATTTGATGATATATCAGGTAATCCCTATCCATTAGATTGGAAAATAGCTATAGTAAGTAAAGTATATCAAAATGAGGTTCATCTTAAATTCGCAAACGGATCATTAGGGAAGCTTCTTGATACAGAAATAAAATGGATTCAATCTAGTAAAATAAAATCAGATAAGAATTTAAAAATCCCACTTGAACCTGGCGATGTATTACTAACTGAAAAATCAGATAACCAATCGGACTATTATTATCTAAGACAACCTATAGAAGTAGAAGGGGCTATAATTGCAATTGATCCACATAGCGGTCGTATACTAGCTATGCAAGGAGGTTTTGATTATAATCGAAGTCAATTTAATCGAGCAACCCAAGCCAGGAGACAGCCTGGATCCGCATTTAAACCATTTGTATATTTGGCAGCACTAGAGAATGGCCTAACACCATCAACAGTAATTCTAGATGCTCCTGTAGTAATAGATCAAGGTCCTAATCTCCCAAAATGGAAACCTAGAAACTACTCAAATAGATTTTATGGACCGAGTACACTCCGTATAGGGTTAGAAAAATCTCAAAACCTTATGACTGTTCGTATTGCTCAAAAACTTGGTTCTGAAACAATTTCAGACTATGCTAAAAAATTTGGTATTAATTTGAGTCTTCCTTTATTACCTTCATCAGCTCTTGGCAGTGGCGCGACTACTCTTCTTAATCTAACTTCTGCTTATGCAATGCTGGTAAATGGTGGAAAGAAGATCTTACCCCATATGATCGAGAAGATTCAAGATAGAAACGGTTCTACAATATATAGACACGATCAAAGGTCATGTAGTGAATGCCAAATATATAGTTCAAATATTTCTGAAATTCCACGTCCAAAAGATATAAGAAAACAAATAGCTGATCCACTAAGTTCTTACCAAATAGTTTCTATGCTTGAAGGTGTTGTAAAAAATGGCACAGGTAGAGTTATTAAAAGTATAGGATATCCGCTTGCAGGAAAAACTGGCACTACTAATGATTTTAAGGACGCCTGGTTCATAGGTTTTTCTCCAGATTTAGCAGTTGGTATATTTGTTGGATATGATAGACCAAAAAGTCTTGGTAAAAAAGAATCAGGTGGCAGAGTAGCGGCACCTATTTTTAAAGAATTTATGAAAGGCGCAATTACAAAAAAACCAGCAATACCCTTTCGTGTCCCACCAGGTATACAATTTGTAAGGGTTGATAAGCATACTGGGTTAAGACCTAGCGAGAGTACCACCGATATAATAGTTGAGGCTTTTAAACAAAGTAAAGCACCTGACGAAAAACAAAAAACTTTTAGGGAAACTGGTAATAATATAGATTTAAAAAGACCAATTAATAGAGACGGTCTTGGTGGTTTATATTAAGATTAAAACCATAATAGGAATAATTAAATGAGAGCAGAAATTACTAGTCTTGTAGAGGAAATAAAGCAGTCCATAGACTTGCTAAGGAGGCATCTTTGACCCGGAAGTAGCGAACTCAAATCTAGAAACACTTAATAGTGAAGCAGAAAACCCTGATATTTGGGAAAACCCTGAACACGCTCAAAAAGTTATGCGTCAGCGTAACCAAATAAATGATTCTATTAATAATTTTTTTAGTATTGAAAACGAGTATAACGACTGCTTAGCTTTAATTGAGTTAGCAAATGAAGCCCAAGATGAAGACTCTTACGATGAGGCAATAGAGCTTCTTAAATTACTCAGAAATCAAGTTAAAACTCAAGAATTAAATAATCTACTTTCAGGAGAAGCTGATAACAATGACGCCTTTCTTGAGGTTCACGCGGGTGCCGGAGGTACTGAAGCACAGGATTGGGCTGAGATGCTTTTACGAATGTATATTCGTTGGTCTGAATCTAAAGGGCATAAAGTTGATTGGGTCCAAGAAAGCCCAGGCGATGAAGCGGGTATAAAATCTGCTACAGTTTCTATTAAGGGGCTTAATGCTTATGGATGGCTAAAAACTGAAAGTGGAGTACATAGATTAGTAAGAATATCTCCTTTTGATTCAAGTTCAAGGCGGCACACTAGTTTTGCTTCTGTATGGGTTTTTCCAATTATTGATAACTCTATAGAGATAGATATACAGGATAAAGACCTAAGAATTGACACATATAGGGCTTCAGGAGCGGGTGGACAGCATGTTAATAGAACAGATAGCGCTGTAAGAATTACTCACCTACCAACAAGTATAGTCGTTCAATGTCAAGCTGAACGATCGCAACATCGAAATAAAGCAGCAGCAATGAGTATGCTAAGAGCACGCTTGTATGAAGCTGAGTTACAAAGACAGGAAGAAGAGACACAGGCACTTAATCAACAAAAAAATGAAATAGGGTGGGGAAGTCAGATACGTTCATATGTTTTACAACCATATCAATTGGTTAAGGATTTAAGAACAAATATAGAAAACACTAATCCACAATCAGTGCTTGATGGAGAGTTAGATGAATTTATGGCAGCTACACTTGCACAAAGAGCTAACTCTAAAAAATTATAGACTTAGAAATACTTATATAAATTTATTAATTTAAAAATTGAGATTTATATAATAAAATAGGCTATAAATTTTTAAAAAAATTTAGAGACTCTTCACAGCATTTAACACTTCATCTACATGGCCGTTAACCTTAACTTTTCTCCATATTCTTCTTACAATTAAATCCTGGTCAATAAGGTATGTAGTCCGCTCAATACCCATATAAACACGGCCATAGTTTTTCTTTTCTTTCCAAGTATCATAAATATTACAAATTTTTCCGTTCTCATCAGAAATCAAGTTAAACGGAAGAGAATATTTCGCCTTAAATTTATCATGACGGTCTACAGAGTCTCTTGATACACCAAATATTTGGGCATTTTTCTTCTTAAATTGATTAAACTTAGAAGCAAACTCACAACTTTCTCTTGTACATCCAGGAGTATCGTCTTTAGGGTAAAAATATAGAACAATAATTTTACCCTTTAATGAAGTTAGTTTCAGTTTCTTATTCCCATCTGTAATAGCAGTAAAACCTGGTGCCACTTCACCCTCTTGAATAGATACTGTCGTCATTCTACCTCCTGCAAAAAAACTAATATATTATTCAATTGGTAGCTATCTAATCTTAGATCAACCAACTTTCTAATAGTAATATTAGTTAATAAATTTTTTATAGTAGTTTTGTAAAATATGAGATTGTAATTCTAATAACTTTGATTCGACTTCGGAATATTTAGTGGCACCTTCAATGAGTTTAGTAAGCCTATCCCTAAGAGCCTTTGGATATTTACTTGTATCACGATTCATTCCTACGGTGAGCCTTAATAATCCCTGAATTTTTCTATAACAGGATATGGCATCAATTAAGTCAGTCGCCTCATTATTTTGTAAGATTCCGTAATCAACTAACCTTAGTAACAATTCTTTTGAGTTACTAGATAGTAAATTTGGATATTTGTAAGCATGTTTTAATTGTAAATATTGTAATATGAATTCAATATCCAATAAACCCCCTCTTACATGCTGCAATTTCCATGGATTATCAGTTTTTCTTTCATCATCTATTCTAATTCTCATCTCAGAAACATCTCGGAGTAGTATATTAATGTCTCTTTTTTGTGTTAAAGTACGTTTTATGATGGTGTTAATATGGTTTTTCAATTTAACAGGCCCAGCGATAACTCTTGCTCGAGTTAATGCCATATGCTCCCAGGTCCATGCATCATAATTTTGATATTTATCAAAGCCTATAATTTCTGAAGCAATAGGCCCCGCTTTTCCTGATGGCCTTAATCTAGTATCAACTTCATAAAGGCGACCTTCAGATGTTAGGGAACTAATTGCACTGATAAATCTATTTGATAAACGACCATAGTACTGACTTGCAGGAAGGGGGGTTTTACCATCAGAAAGAGAATTAAGACCATTGGGTGAAGTATAAATAAAAATTAAATCTAAATCTGATAGAAAAGTTAATTCTTTACCACCTAGCTTTCCCATAGAAACAATTGCAATACTACCATCATTTATTATTCCATGATGCTTTCTAAATTCCACCTCAACTTTTGGTAATAATACCTTAACTACTGATTCTGCAATATTACTAAGAGCTAACCCTGAGCTATTACCATCAACTAAACCTCTTAATATTTGCATGCCTACTTGGAATTGGTTTTCTAACGACCATCTACGAGTAATATTTAAAATCTGCTCATAATCATCGGAAGAAGAAGTCTTTGTTTCAAGATCAAATACTAATTCATCTAAATCTTTTAGGGGCTCATAGAAATCTCCGGTAAGAAGACCATCAAGTAATTCAGGTCTTCGACTGAGAATTTCGGCTAGTTTTGGTGCACTACCCATTACTTCAGCCAACAAAGATAGCAAACTAGGATTTGCATAAAAAAGTGAAAAAATTTGGACTCCAGAAGGCAAATTGCTCATAAAATTATTAAAATGAAAGAAAGCTGAGTCTGGTTCCACAGTATCTGAAAGTGACTCAAGTAGACTGGGCATAAGTTCTGTCAATAATTCTCGAGATCTAATGCTGCGTGTTGCTCTAACTTTTCCATGATGCCAACCTCTAATAGTTGTTGCAACCGCACTACCATCATTAAAACCCATACCTTGAAGCGTAGATATAGTGTCGGGATCGTCTTCAGTTCCAGTGAAAACAAGATTTCCAGTCGACTTACCTAGATCAGGAGAGTCTTCAAATAATTGCGAATAATGTATCTTAACAGCATCTAAACTAGTATTTATAGATTCTATAAAATCACTAAGGTTTTCAAAACCACTAAATATAGCTACATTTCTAATACCCTCATCATTAGTTGGCAAAGTATGTATCTGTTCATCAGAAATCATTTGTAGCCTGTGTTCAACATGTCTCAGAAACAAATAAGAATTAACCAAGTCGTCTACAGCATTTTTATTTGCTCGACCTGCTCCTGATAGAGCTAATAGTGAGTCTATTGTAGCTCTATGCCTTAATGAGCTATCCCGTCCACCCCATATCAGCTGTTGAGTTTGAGCGTAAAATTCAATTTCCCTTATTCCACCCCTTCCAATCTTTATATTATGACCCATTACACCTATATCTTTATATCCCTTATAAGCGTTGATTTGTCTTTTAATAGAATGAATATCTTGAATAGCAGCGAAGTCTAAATTTTTACGCCAAATAAATGGTTCGAGAGATTTTAAAATGTCATGAGCAACAATTTTATCCCCAGCAACATATCGTGCCTTTATCATAGCAGCACGTTCCCAGTTTTGTCCCAGACTCTCATAATATCGTTCTGCTGCAATATTAGATACAGCAAGGGGAGCAGTTCCAGCATCTGGTCTTAATCTTAAATCTGTTCTAAACACATATCCATCTTTTGTACGAGAACTAAGGATATTTACAAAACTTCTAGTTAACCTATGCAAATCTTCTTGTACCTTATCAGAAGATCGCCATTGAATTCGCTCATTGTCAAATAAGACTATTAGATCAATATCACTAGAATAATTAAGTTCTTGCGCCCCTAACTTACCCATACCTAACACAGTAACTCCCGAATCCTTAGTCGGTGATTCTAAAGATGGTTTTGCACACAAACCCTGTTGTGACGCTTTATAAATAATGTGCGATAAAGTAGCCTCAACGCAAACATCGGCAAAATTACTTAAATATTTTACTACTTGATAAAAATCCCAGGCACCAGAAATATCAGCAATAGCTACCAGGAGTGAAAATTGTCGTTTAGCGATTCGTAAGTACTGATTCACCTCATCTGTATTTGATAACCATATATTATTTTTAATAAGGTTATTAATAATTCTGTTAGCTGTTCCCTCAATTCCTATTATTACAGCCGACTCGATTACTTGAGGTTCCTGTTTTAATGATTGAGTTAAATAGGGACTATTACCAAAAATAGCTAATAATAGTGCGTTTCCCTCGCGATTTTGGACTAATTCATCTATAAAATCTGCTGAATTACTCTTATTTTCACGTACATAACTATGCAGTGCCTCAAGCTCAAGTTTAGCCTTTTGCTTGTCTGCAGGAGTTGGAAGAGCCTCGATTTTATCTATAAAATTAATATTTAACATTGCTCGCGCATTGCATTAAAAGTCAACGCGTATTACCACTGGTTCTATACCCTGCTTGATGTGCAGGGTTTGGTCAAGACAGGGAACCAATGATAAGCCCCGGTGAGAAGCATATGCCCTATATAATAATGCGGCTAATTGTTGTCCTAATAGCATTTATAATACTGCTTTTGGCTGTAGCTGCTTGGCGTTTTTCATCTGGACCAATATCTCTGTCTTTTCTTGAATCCTATCTAGAAACAGCACTCCTTAATAAAAATAGCAACCATGAAGTAAAATTTGATGAAACAGCTTTGACTTGGGGTGGATGGAATAGTCCACTCGATCTTCAAGCTACAAATGTAGATATTCTTGATGCTGATGGAAAATCAATCGCATATACACCAAAAGTCTCAGTAGGGATTGATATAGAAAAATTTTTTAGTGGAAATTTTTTACCGAAAAATATTGAATTTATAAATCCTCAACTTTTAATTGAAACCAGATTTGATAAAAATTTAACAGTTAATGAAAATTTTTTTCAATTTCTAATACCTAATAATGACTCAAACGATATACTTAAAAATATAGAGAATATTTCTCTACGAAATGGAAAAATATTATTCAATGATATTGTGAGCGGTATTAAATGGGATATCCCAGAAATAAATTTTATATATTCCAAGAAAACAAATACCAAAGACTCATTAGCAACGTTTACGACAAGAAATCTACATGGAATTAACTCAGATGGAGATAAATTAGCAGAAGCCGACTACCTTTCTTTTGTTTTTGATGGAGATGAACTCAGTAGGGGGCGCCCTCAATTATTATCGGTCGAAATAAATAATTTGAATATACTTTGTCATCAAGACTCTAATAATCACTTTACTTTCGGTAATAATACATTTTCATTTGATAGCGGCCTTAGAGATATTAATTCAGATTCCATTAATATTGAGCAGATAGTTAAAGGAATAACTTCAACTACTGAAATAGATATTTTTAGTAAAATTAATAAAATTTTAATCAATGACAGTAAAATAAAAGTAAATGATACTAATACAAAGAAAGTATTTCTAGCAAAAAAAATAAATCTTAACTTCACGAAAAATCAACAATACGGTGAATTATTTTCAAGTTTTGAATTAGAAAACCCTTCTGGTAATAGTAAAATATTTTCTAAAATAGAAATTGAAAAAAATAACTCTCTAATATTGGCAGATATTAATTTCGAAGATCTGTATCCTAGTAAATTATTAGAACTACTGGAATATAATAATATACCAATAATTGAATCCCCTTTATCAGGGAATATTAATCTAGCTTTAAATAAAAAAGGGATAATCTCAGACGATATTAAATTTAACATAATAGGTGAAGCAGGAACGATAGGATCTTCGGACCTTATACCTAGTGAACAGTCTTTTGAGAACTTTCGTCTAATAGGCAGTGTAAATAGAAGTTTAAATACTATTCAATTTAATGATTTTTACATAAAAACATCAGGACCAGAATTTGGATTCTCTGGAAAAATTATAGATGATAGTTTAGGCTATGGAATAATTGGTGAAGCAAAGATAATAAATATGCCCTTTAGGTCACTCTCTGGTTTTTGGCCAAAAAAATTACTTCCACCAAGCAGAAAATGGATTCTTAAAAATATAACAGATGGGATTTTAGAAAATTTCACGCTCCAGCTAAATTTAAAGCCTGGTCAATTTCCTATTGATATACGTAAAGAACTCCCTCCCGATGCAATCAAAGCTAAATTTGATTTCAAGGATGTAACCGTAAATTATTTAAGACCTATGACTCCAGTTAAAGGTATTGAAGGTAAAGGACATGCGAATACAAAAAATATGTTTATTCAAATGTACGGGGGGAAAGCCGGCGATATATATGCTTCTTATGGTCAGGCAAGTTTTTGGGATCTAACTGGAGCAAATAAACCTTATGTTGCAATAACAATTAATGCAAAATCTGAATTAAAAAAAGCACTAGAACTTCTTGATCAGGATCCTCTCAGACTTACAAGGAAATTCAATGAATCTATAAATAATTTAGATGGTAATATTAATTTAAACTTTACTACAAAATTTCCTATGCATTACGGTATTACAGTTAATGAAGTTGAAGTTACAGCAATGGGTCAACTTAGAAATATAAACGGCAAATCAGTCCCCCTCAAAGACTATAATCTATCGGATGGAAATTTTGAGATTAGTCTTAACAATAATCAGATGCATGTTGAAGGAATCGGAAAACTTAACAATTCACCATTTGAATTTTTATGGGAAGAAAATTTTGCCTTAAATAAAGAATTAAAAACAAAATATGAGATCGAGGCCACTCTTGATAAACAGGCACAAGATAATCTTGGTATAAATCTAGTGCCATTTGTTGATGGCTCAATTAAAATAAAGGTAAAATTAACTGAAGGAAAATCTCAGCAAAAACAAGCTTCAATTATTGTAAACGGTGATTCTGCTATTTTAGAAATACCACCGCTTAAATGGAAAAAAAATCCAGGGAAACCTGCCACTTTAAGAATGCTCGTACAACTACCAGAACAATCTGAGATTGCAGAAGTTCATAGTTTTGAAATAAAAACAGACGATTTATTTGCAGAAGGTAGCGCACTCATCAATTTAAGTGAAACCAAATCTGCACCTATAGAAAGTGCACAAATATCAAAATTATTATATGGTGATAATGACTTCGGCCTAAGTTTTAGAAGCGATGATGACGGAATATTTAGAATAGCTATAATTGCTGAGAGTCTTGACCTACGACCATATTTAGACTCTTTCTTAGAAGATAGTTCCAGGGAGTTTCCTCTTTTCATTTTAAACATAGACTCAAATAGAATTATAACTAGAGCAAATCAACAATTAACTCATGCAAGAGCAAATTTAGTGAGTTCTCCAAAAAGACTTGAAAGGGGTTATATGGAAGCTAAATTGCCTACTGGTAAACAATTACGTATAATTTTAGAACCACAAGATGATACAAGACGATTAAGACTTATATCAGATGACGCAGGAAGCGTGGCAAGAGCATTTGATATTTATGATAATGCACTTGGAGGCGATTTATTTATCGAGTCAACTCTACATGATAACGAAAGTCCCTTACGTATTTCTGGTGAAATTATGATTTCCAACTACCGTGTAATAAATGCTCCGACACTCGCACAGATTCTTAATATTGCATCTCTTACAGGTATCCTAGAATCCCTTGAAGGGGAGGGGATAGCATTTAACTCTCTATTACTACCTTTCGAAAAAAGTGGGCCAGAATTACTTATAAAAAGAGCTCAAGCTAAAGGTACATCCTTAGGTATTCACGCTGAAGGAGTAATAGATACAGAAAGCAAAGAAGTACAAATTAATGGAACTATAGCTCCAGCCTATGTTATTAACAGTATGCTTAGTAATATTCCAATTATTGGTAAGGCATTAGCAGGGGGCGAGGGAGAAGGCATATTCGCCGCTACATATAGCCTGAAGGGTCCATTAGACTCTCCCACTATAACTGTTAATCCACTCGCAGCATTAGCACCAGGTTTTCTAAGAAAAGTTTTTACAATCTTTGGTGACAAAGAAAGGATAAACTGAAGCATAAAAACTATTTACTCTTTAAGGAATTAAATGCTTTTATAAATACCTCTGGATCCTGAGCACCAGAAATATAATATTCACCGTTTAAAATAAAAAAAGGCACACCTGTAATGCCCATTTTAGATGCGGCGTTACATTCACTTAAAACATTATTATATCCTTTATCACTTTCAAGGAACTTAACTACGTCGTTTTTAGGTAAACCACATGAAGTAGCTATATTAAAAAGTATATTCAAACATCCAATATCTTGGCCATTTTCAAAGTATGATTCAAATAGCTTTGTCACTACTTTATCTTGTAAATCATATAGAGAGCTCCAGCCGATAAGTCGGTGAGCATTTATTGTATTGGGTGTTTTTTTAATTGAATCAAATGCAAATTCTATATTATTTTTAACGCCAACCTCATAAATATTAGCAAAAATAGAGTCCGCAGCTTTAATACTTCCAAATTTCCCTTCTAGATAGTCTAAACGTTTAATACCATCAACAGGTAAATTAGGGTTTAATTGAAAAGATCTCCATGATACTTCAATATTATTAGCATAATTGGATGACAAAGCCTGTTCAAAGCGTTTTTTTCCTATATAGCACCATGGACATATTGGGTCAGAAATAATATCTACTTTAATAATACTCATTCTTATCTACTTTAGACTTTCTTAACATAAAAAATCTTTTAGAATTATATTTAAATATACTACAACATAAATAATCAAAAACGATAAAGAGGTATTCAAACGATGGACTTCTCAATGGACTTAGCTCTCTCAAAGGAGATTGAGGAACTACGCTTTAAAGTTGGTAAATTCGTAAGAGAACAATGCGTACCTCTTGAAAGTGATTCAAGGAATTTTGATGAAAATGAGAATATCGATCCCAATTTGCTTTCTGACCTAAGAAAAAAAGCTAAAAGCTCAGGTTTATGGGCTCCCCAGGTCTCAAAAGAACTTGGTGGTATGGGTTTATCAATGAGCGCTCAGGCAGTCATCTATGAAGAAGCTGCCTATTCAATCTTTGGCCCTCTTGCGCTTAACTGCGCTGCTCCAGATGATGGTAATATGAGACTCCTAATGATGGTAGGAACAGACTACCAAAAGGAAAGATGGCTAAAACCTATAATAGATGGAAAAGTTAACTCATCTTTTGTAATGACTGAGCCTCATCCCGGAGCTGGCTCAGATCCAGCAGGCATGATGTTAACAAAAGCTACTAAATCAGGTGATAAGTGGATTATAAATGGTAAGAAATGGTTTATAACTGGTGCTGGTGTAGCTCAACATTTTATGATTGTTGCACGTACTTCGGATGATCCAAGAAGAGGTTTGAGTTGTTTCTTATTTGATCGCGACCAACCTGGGTGGAATATTATTAGAAAAATACCCATTATGGGTCCTGAAGAACATGGTGGACACTGTGAATTAGAATTCGATGGTCTCGAAGTATCTGAAAAAGATGTACTAATGGAAATAGGCGACGGCCTTAGAGTAACTCAAATTCGTTTAGGTCCAGCCCGATTAACTCACTGTATGCGATGGATTGGAATGTCAAGAAGGGCAATGGATATAGCCGCAGACTATATACAAGAACGTAAATCTTTTGGAAAAAGCCTATCCGAGCACGAAGGCGTTCAATGGATGCTTGGTGAATCTGCTATGAGAATTCACTTGAGTAGACTAACCACAATGTATGCAGCATATCAGCTTGATAAAGGTGAAAAAGCTCGTAAAGAGATTTCAATGGCTAAAGTCCAAGTCGCCGATACGCTAAACAATGTAATTGACACCTGCATACAACTATGTGGAGCTAAAGGCTATTCTAAAGATACACTTCTTGAATGGATGTATAGATATGCCCGATCTGCAAAACTTGTCGACGGTGCATCAGAAGTGCATAAAATGGTACTATCGAGAACTTACATGAAAGAAAGACAAGATTTTTGGAAATGGCCAATTAAATAATTAGTAATATTTTAATCAAATATATGCGAAAAAATCATTTCTGGAGAATATTAATTATGCAGAAACTTCAAGAACCCCCAAACCATCCCCCGACATTGCGCACTGTCCCATTGCCAGCAGACGTGAACTCTAATGGGGATATTTTTGGTGGATGGGTAATGTCTCAGATGGATATAGCGGGAGGAGTGACTGCGAGTGAGTCAGCTAAAGGTCGAGTTGTTACTGTAGCAGTAGACGCAATGCGTTTTCATAAGCCTATTGCTATTGGTGATATAGTCAGTCTTTATACAGCAATAAAGAAAATAGGAACGACTTCAATATCAATTCATATTGAAACTTGGGCCAGACGGGCTGTAAGCTCAGAAAATGTTATGGTTACAGAAGGTATCTTCGTTTACGTGGCTATTGATACTAATGGTAGGCCAAGAGCAATTTTAAATAAAAATTAGTTTTTATATATATAAGATTGCAAGTATCTAATTAAGAAAAAATATTCAGGTAATGGCGGATGGGGTGAGATTCGAACTCACGAGGAGTTGCCCCCTGCCGGTTTTCAAGACCGGTGCCTTAAACCACTCGGCCACCCATCCTCATATTTTATTTCTTTATTAT
>CETH01184581.1_pt1 | contig 23796 bp, 14 predicted proteins | sample 361461 | NCBI WGS metagenome assembly CETH01 (sample SAMEA2622695, study PRJEB7988) | marine metagenome | isolation source: saline water (ENVO:00002010), including
TGCTGAAATAAAATATTCAACAGTTCAAAATTGGTACCCTGGAGATAAAAATGGAAAGGGAGGAATTTATAATTTTGTTACTAAAAGAGGTTTATGTAAAGGGAAAAATTCCAAAATTTCTTGGACACAAGTAGAGACGGGTTCAGCTCTAACATGGAAATATCCAAGCTGTATACTAAAAGGGAATAATAGTATTGGAGAATTTTATTCTGTCGCATTAAGTAATAACTACCAACAGGCAGATACAGGGACAAAGATGATTCATATTGGGAAAAATACAAAAAGTACAATTATATCAAAAGGAATTGCTGCAGGTCATGGACAACAAACATACCGTGGAGAAGTAAAAATAATGAAAAATGCAGATAATGCACGAAATTATTCTGAATGTGATTCTATTTTAATTGGAGACCAAGCAGGTGCACACACATTCCCATATATTGATGTGAAAAATTCAACTGCAAAAATGGAGCATGAAGCTACAACATCTAAAATTGGAGAAGAACAATTATTTTATTGTAATCAAAGAGGGATTTCTACTGAAGATGCCATTTCTCTTATCGTAAATGGTTTTTGTAAAAGCGTTTTTAAGAAATTGCCCATGGAATTTGCAGTTGAAGCACAAAAATTAATGGAAGTTAGTTTAGAAGGTGCAGTTGGATAGAAATATTAGGAGATTATTATCAATATGTTAGAAATAAACAACTTATCTGCAGGAATAGAAAATAAAAAAATTATAAATAATGTAAATCTTAAAATCAAAAAGGGTGAATTCCATGTTATCATGGGAAAAAATGGAACAGGTAAAAGTACTCTCGGTAATATATTAACTGGCAAAGAAAATTATATAATTGATAATGGAACTATAACTTTTAAAGGTAATGATATTACAACATTAAGTCCAGAAGAGCGTGCGTGTAAAGGGATGTTTATGTCATTCCAATATCCAGTATCAATTCCTGGTGTTAATTCTATGCATTTTTTACGAACAGCTGTTAATTCAATCAGGAAACATCAAAATAAAGATGAAATTGCTCCTGCTGATTTTATTAAAGAGTTTAAAGATAAATTAAACCTCTTAGGTTTAGATGATGATTTTTCAAAAAGAGGCGTTAATGATGGCTTCTCAGGAGGAGAAAAAAAGCGTTTTGAAATCATTCAAATGTTAATGCTTAATCCAGATTTAGTTATATTAGATGAGACAGATTCAGGACTAGATATTGATGCATTGAAAATTGTTGCAGATGGAATTAATAGTTTCCGTACTAAAGATAAATCATTCATTTTAATAACTCATTATCATAGAATTGTACAATACCTATCTCCTGACTATGTCCATGTAATGCTAAATGGAACAATTGTTAAATCAGGACAAGAACAATTAGCTATAGATCTAGAGACCAAAGGTTATGATTGGTTAATCAAATGAAACAAAAAAAATATTATACCCCTAATACAGAAAAATGGAAATACACAAAAATAAATCAATTTGATTCATATAGTTTTGATTTTAAGCCTACCAATAGTAAAGTAAAAATTCATTGTGAAAATAATGAAATTATATTACAAAATGGGATACTTAATAATATTGGATTAAATCTAGTAGATAAACAAATTATAATTTCTAATATAAATGATAGTAATAATCATGCACAAAATATCCAAAATAAACTTTCAATTAATGAGGATGTGAAGTTTAATAATAAAAATATAAATTTTTACACTGGACTTTTTTTATACATACCTAAAAATATAAATGAAAACATATCTATTAAAAACATTATAGACCAGGGGCATGAAAAAAGATTTTTAAACTTAAAAAATTATATTTATATAGATGAAAATTCAAAATCCAATATTACCTATAATGAAGAAACAACTTGCTCATCATGCATTTATAATTCATATCAATTATATGTTGGAAATAATTCAGAATTAGAATTTACAAATATAAATAATCGTATAGATGGCTCTAAAGCAATCAATAATTATGATATAAATATACAGGCAAATTCAAAAATGACCTACCATGCAATGGATATTTCTGGAAAGCTTATAAAAAATAATTATAATATTAATTTAAATAAAGCGGGAGCAAATTGCTATTTTAATGGCTTAAATATTGCTTCTCAAAAAAATTATACAGATAATTATATTGAAATTCGCCATAATACAAACCATACATTTAGCGATATCAATTACAATATTATAGCTCAAGATAAGTCTCAAAGTATTTTTTTTGCTAAAACAATTATAAATGAAAAAAGTTCTAGCTGTGAAGCATACCAAAATAATAAAAATATTATTTTATCAGAAAAAGCTCTTATTCAGTCTAATCCACAACTAGAAATATATAACGATGATGTTAAATGTGCTCATGGGTCTACGACAGGGCAAATTGATGAAGAAGCAGTTCATTATATGAGGACCAGGGGAATTAATGAAATACTTGCTAAACAGCTTATCCTGCATTCTTTTTTAGCTGATATTATTAATAAAATTTCTTTAAAAAATTTAAAGACAAAGCTGAATAATAAAATTGAGAATTATTTAAAAAATGTTAATTAGTTCAAAAATAAATGAAATTAAAGATATGTTTGAATTATTTGACGACCCTATGGATAAATATACTCAAATTATAGAACTGGGCAAAAAAAATATCCCTTTACAAAATAAATATAAGAATGAAGAAAATAGAATTTATGGATGTACATCATTAGCATGGGTTCGGGTCACTAAAGAAAATAACACATATACGATATTTATTGATTCAGATACATTTATTGTTAAAGGCCTTTTAAGTATTATTAAATATATTATTGATGGATCTGAAGCAAAACAAATTGAAACATTGAATATACAATCTATATTAAGTGATATTGGACTTGAAGAATCTATTACTAGCCAAAGAACAAATGGCTTTTTAAATGCCTTAGAAATGATTAAAACACAAATAAAAAAATATGAGTGAAAATAATTTTATAAAAATTTCACGTGATTGTGATGGAGTTTTAATTCCATCTGGAGATCATATTAAAATTTCACAGGGAACTCCTGTTAAAATAACACAATCTTTAGGTGGTTACTTTACATTATATGTGAATGGAAATTTAGTGAAATTAGATGGAAAAGATGCTGATGCTATTAATCAAACAGTTAATCTAAACGATGACTATTTAGATGTAAAGGAATTCAATGAAACACTTATATGGGATCAGCTCAAAACCTGTTATGATCCAGAGATTCCAGTGAATATTGTTGATTTAGGATTAATTTACAATCTTGACTACACAAAAAATGATAGTGGAAAATACTATATTAATATTAAAATGACTCTAACAGCTCCTGGATGTGGAATGGGTCCAGTTATTGCTTCAGATGCAGAAAATAAAATAAAAGGGTTATCCTTTGTTGATGATGTATTAATTGAATTAGTATGGGATCCTGTGTGGAATCAAGATATGATGACTGAAGAAGCAAAATTAAAATTAGGAATGCTTTAAAATGGATATTAAAAATCAATTTCCAATATTTAAAAATAATCCTGATTTAATTTATTTTGATAACGCATCAACAACTCAAAAACCGCAGTGTGTTATTGATGCTATGGTTAATTTTTATAGCTCATGTAATGCAAATGTGCATAGAGGAGCATATAAAATTGCTGAGCAAGCAACTGCTCAATTTGAAAATTCAAGACAAATTATTGCAAAATTTCTTAATGCCAATGAAAATGAAATCATTTTTACAAAGGGTACAACTGAATCGATTAATTTAATTGCTTATAGCTTAGAATCTAAACTCAAACCTGGAGATGAAATCATAATTTCAGAAATGGAACATCATAGCAATATTATACCATGGCAAATGCTACAAAAAAATAATATTTCTATTAAATATGCTCCCATTAATAATCAGGGTGAAATAGATATAAAACAATTAGAATCATTAATTACAACTAATACAAAACTTATATCTGTTATACATATGTCTAATGTATTAGGTAGCATTAATTCTTTAGATCAAATCATTAATCTAGCTAAACAAAATAATATTCTAACACTTATTGATGCAGCTCAAAGTATATCACATGAAAAAATTAATGTACAAGAATTAAACTGTGACTTTTTAGTATTCTCAGGTCATAAAATTATGGGTCCTACTGGTGTTGGGGTACTATATATGAAGGCAAAACATGCAGATAGCATGGAGCCCTTTTTGCGTGGAGGGCAGATGATTAAAGAAGTAACAAAAAATAATACAACATGGAACGATTTTCCATGGAAATTTGAAGCAGGAACACCTAATATAGCACAAGTTATAGGTTTATCTAAAAGTATTGAATATATTAATGAATTAGGATTAGATAATATCAAAATTTATGAGCAAGATTTACTAAACTATTTATTATTGAACCTAAAAAATATACATGATATTGATATATTAGCTCACCATAATAGTTCAGGACCAATTGTCTCTTTTAATATACCAGGATGCCATCCTTATGATATTGCCAAACTACTTGATGGAAAAAATATATGTATTAGAGCAGGTCATCATTGTGCTCAAATTCTTATGGAAAGTTTAAAAATTAATTATACTAATAGGATTAGCTTATTTATATATAATTCTAAAAAAGAAATTGATTATTTTATTGAACACCTATTAAAAGTTATTACAATATTAAAATAATTTATTTTTTTAATAAATTTGCTAATTCTCCAGAGTTGTGTAATTCAACAGCAATATCACACCCCCCTATAAATTCACCATTGAAAAATAATTGTGGTATTGTAGGCCAATTAGAAACTTTAGCTAATTCATGTCTAATATTATGATCTTCTAAAACATTAGTTGCCTTATAATCAACATTATGCGTATTTAAAATATTAACAACTGTAGATGAAAAACCACACATAGGCATTTCTTTTGTTCCTTTCATATAAAGCATAATTTTATTATCAGCAATATCTTTTTTTATTTTATCTTGTAATTCCAAATGGACCTCTCTCTTTATAGATTGTTTATTACATATACTAATCGCTAATTTATACAATTCAATATACTTTAGTAAATATTTTTATGAAAAAGATTGTTACAAGAATTACTATAGCTTTATTTATTATTACTTTATTATTCGCAGATAATAAGGAAAGAAAGATTGGACTTGTTTTATCTGGTGGCGGTATTAAAGGTTTTGGCCATCTAGGAACATTATATCTAATTGATTCTCTTAATGTGCCCATTGACTATGTTGTGGGTTCATCTATTGGAGCTATATCAGCTGCCTTATACGCTACCGGACACTCACCTGAGGAAATAGAACAAATAGGAAAAAATTCTGATTGGGATAGAATATTTGGACAATCTCCAAGAAGAGATAAATTGTATTATTTTCAAAAGTTAGATGCAGGTAGATTTAATATTACATTTGGAATAGATGGATTTAAACCCACATCACCTATTTCGCTATCTAATGGACAATATGCATATGAGCATCTTTTGAAATTATTTAATAGCTATTCGCATGTTAATAACTACGATGACTTATTAATTCCATTTAGATGTAATGGAACAGATATTATCAATGGAAAAGAAATTATTTTTAATAATGGATCAATTGCTAAAGCTTTACGAATTTCAACATCTATACCAACTGTATTTACTCCTATTGAAGATAAGAATCGTTTACTTGTTGATGGTGGATTAATTAATAATTTACCATCTAACATCGCAGAAGATATGGGCGCAAATTTTATTATTTCATCTAGTGTATTATCTTCTGAAAAATCAAAAGAACAAATTGTCGATGTTTTTAATATTATAGGTACTATCATTGATTTATATGGTTATGAAAACAAACAATCTAATATACTTAAATCAGATATCCTTATTAATCCAAAATTAAATAACATTAGTGTCATTGGAGCTAATCCAAAAACAATAGAACGTATTACAAAAGCAGGTAAAAAAGAAGCTTATCAACATATTGATGAATTTTTAAAATTAAAAAATACAAATTTAAAACAACCATATATCAAATTATCAGCCATCAAGAATAATAAATTTAAACTACAATCTATTGAATTAAGTCCTGATTTAAAAAACGATATATTAATAAAAAAATTATTTACAGATAATTCAATAATCACAAAAGATGATTTTGCTCTTAAAATATTAGAAGTTCGCAGAAATCAACAGTATAATAACTTATCATATAAATTTAAGCAAGTAGATGATAATACATTTATAGCTAAGATAGAAGGATCAAAAAACAATCCTATCATAATCAATAAAATTAAAATAGAAGGAAATAATAAAATTCCTGATAAAGATATTATTAGACTCTTTAATGTTCAAGAAAACAAACAAATTGATATTAATATGTTTAATGAAGAAATTCATCAGGCATATAACACAGGATATTTTGAATATTTACACTATGAGTTACTACCTGTAGATGCTACATATTCAGATCTCATTATTAATTGTAAGGAAACAAAAAATAAAAAAATCAAATTGGGAATAATATGGGATAACCATTATAAACTTTTAGGAAAAGTAAAATTAGATATTTTTAATAAACCATTACGAAGATTAAGAATACAAAATGAACTAACTTTTTCAGGGTTTAAACAAAATAAGTTTAATCTATATTATCTAACAATGAGTAATAGAAAAATAAATATTATCCCATTTTTAGAAAAAATCAATCAAATCAAAACATTTGGTATATCAGACTATATATATAATATGAATCCTGATACTCAGTATATAATAGCTAATACTATAAATGATGTAAAGCATGATTTAGATAATTTTTCATATGGAATTATTTTTTCTATGATGCAATATGGCTCTATCACATTTAAATCTAATCAATCAAACAATAAATTTAACTCTGATATATATAATGTAAACTATTCTCAAATGATATTAGATATAGACCAAATTGATGATTTACTAAATCCTAGGAGTGGCTATCTTCTAATAGCTGATTATCAAAAATCAGATGATCATCAGAAAACATTTAATTATTTAAATATTAAATCTGAATACTTTAAAACATTTTATCATAATCATACTATTAGACTATTTGGAATGTATAAAGATGCCAGTGAAAATACGCCTATAAATTTAACTAGTACATATGGAGGATATAATTGGGCTATAGGATATGATGAGTTTGAGTTGACATCTTATGAATTATCATTACTAGGTTTTGAATATCAATTTCACTATAAGAATAGCACCACATTAAGATTTATTATCAACCATATTGGTAAATATAACAACCTATTATTTGATGGCCCTGAAATTAAAGATCCTATTAATTATGGCTTTGGTATTAAAATTAGATCCTTATTAGGTCCAATTAACTTTATATGGGGACGAGGCTATGATACGATAATGAATGAAAAAAGTAAAAGAACTAATATATTTTATTTTAATTTTGGAGTTCATTTATAATCTGTAAATTATTGTAGTTTCACATTTTTTATTATCATAAAGGGGAGGTTATGAATATAACTACATATATTAAATTATTTTTCATCTCATTATTATCAATTTTTATTACTACTTGTGGTAGTAGTGGTAGTGGTGTATTTGATGATGCAGAATCTGCAACTGAATTTACATTTGAATTAAGCGGTGGTAGCGCTGATGATTTTCTTAGTGATTCAGGAGACATTGATCAAAATTCACAGGCTGCACTAAACTTTAAAACAAGTGTAGCTGCTCAAGTTGGAGCAAATCCAGATCAAATTGAAATCACAGGAGTAGAAAATATCAATTCTAGAAATGAATTATTTATTTTATCTTTTATTTTTAAAGAGGATAGTGAAGGTCTTATTGCTGTTGATACATTAGTAGAAGAATTAATGGATATTATTAGTACAGCGATATTAGATGACACCTCTTTAACCATTGGAGATTATAGTGCAGATATTGAAGAAATTATAATTGATAATCTTGATGAAGATATTTCCTGTCCATTTACAACGGATCAATGCGGCGTATGCAATGGCCCTGGTTTAAACCAAGATGGTTGCTGCGGTGAAGAAGTCTTAGATGACTGTGGAAACTGTGGTAACACTAATAGCACAATAAATGATGCAAATATGATGCTAACAGAAATGATTCAACGTATATCTTGGTGTAATGATAACCATTATGATGATGATTATTATTATTATGAACATACTGACCACTATGATTGTAGCGATGAACTATCAGATTGGGATTTTGATGTTATTTATGATAAATATCAATCTGCTTTAGGTAATGGAACTTGTTCTAATAGTGCTGCTTATTTTGGTATGGGTATCACATCAATGTTTAGAGTTACTCAAGATCAAGAACTGATTGATATAATTGACACATGGGATAGTGGCGAAGATGATATCATAATCTCAAATGATAGAAACTCTCAATCTAAAATCAAATCTGGTCTTCCTAAGGGAACATCAGACTTTACCACATTATCAAATATTAACTACTTAAACTATATTCCAATTAAGCATCTATTTAATTCTATAGTAAATCGTAATTCAAGAGATAATAATGAAACAATATATTTCTCTGATATGCAAGATATGATTGAAGATGTGTTTATTACAAAATTAAATGATGCAATTAGCCATTTTGAAAATGTTGTTGGAAATGATTTTATGTTTACAATAACTCCTGCAATGCAAGATGACTCGTATGCAGATAATATCGAAATTGATGATGCTGAAATTTATGTAATGAAAGCTTATATGCACAGCCTAAGAGCTCTTTTATATGCTATTTCTACATATAATTTAGATTTTATCAATTCAGATAATTTTGATGATGGACCTGCAGATGGTTTTGATTTTACACAATTGCAACAAAATGGAGATTATCTTTCTATACGTAATGGATCTCAAAATAATCTTCCTAATGCATTTGATGATTTAAATGATATTTTCACATCACTGCAATCTGCTTATACCTTTTTAGGTAATCATGTTCATCCAAATGGGGTATTATCATGGGATGATGTTTCTGGTCAAGATGTATATGATGCATTATTTATAGATGGACCAAACATTCTAAATAATACGCATACAGTAGAAGATGTTTGTGTTGGTGGTGAATCACACTCATATTGGGGGTATGATGGAGAATATTATCAAAATGATTATAATGATGAAATATGCTATGATATTAATGTTAATCTTAAGAATGTAATGGAAACACCTATTAATGATTTTAAAGATCTTCTTCCATCTTATACAATTAGTGATTTAGATAACCAAGAAATGGAAATAGGATGGGATAACAATTGTGAATGGTTTGATTCTAACGAAACCTGTTTAGAGGCTGGAGATTCATACTTATGGATGAATTATGAATGGAAAAGTAATCAATGTTGGGCAGGAGTTGAAGATGATTATGAGTGGAATGATTGGCATTATCAATGCAATCCTCAAAGTGAGAGCTATCCAAATGAATATTCTAATATGATACCAATGCAAACAAATTGTGGGTCTACAGATAATTGTGACTGTTCCTATGCACACACATATGCCGAGCAAATGTTAACCAATATCATTGATGACATCGGTATATCTGATTTACTATATATAGATATTGCATACAGTGAGAGTTATTGGAATCAAGAACAACAATGGTGCTATAACATTATGTACAAAGAATATGTTGCTGACCCCTGTTTCACATGGAATCAAAACAGTTATTCACAATGGCAATCTGCATGGCCAGATGTTACAATGAGCGGATTATTTCCTAACATGACTCTAAATAAATTTCTTGATTTAACTGGAATATCTCAAGAAGATGATGACTGGTGGGAGCAAAGTTCATGTTCAGAGGATGATGATTAATCTGTTTCAAAAACTTTATAATAATATTCTAATAAGTAAAGGGGGGAAATCTATTTCCCCCTTTTTATTCGTCATCCTATTTTATTCATTAGGACTTTCTCAATTTCAAATATCACATTGGACACATCCAGGAATCCTTGTATCGGATACAACTAAAATTAATCAAATTCATTTTTACACAAATAATGATATCAATTTCATCAGCAAAAGTGACTCAACAAAAGTATATACATCCTTATCTGGATTAAAAATATATTTCCCAATGAATGAATCATTAGAATTAAAAATGGATATTTATCATAAAAAATACAGAACTAGATTTGTTCATGAATTACTACAAATTGATGCACATGAACATTATAAAGGACTCAATTATCATTTAATATATAAAAAAAATAAATCGTTTATTCCTTCTTTATTCTTATCTCCCTTAACACAATCAATAGGCTCTGATGTTAATTTTTTGCTCAGAAATGGCATAGCAATACAAACAGGATATTTCATTCACAAGAAGGCTTTTGATACAAAAATAGCATATGAAGATTTTTTATATAATGTAAATAATGTAGAAAAAATTCAGCACTTACATACATTTAGATTAAAACATAAAATCAATAATGTAGCTATTACTATAAATGACCAAAGTAGTTTTTATAATATTAATCAACAAGATAGCAATAATGATAAGATAGATAGCCCATATTACAAAGATGATTTAAGTTCTATACAATTAATCATAAATAATCAAAATAAATCAAAAATATTTATAGAGCATAAACGCAGAAAAAAAGATTTTGCATTACACTTTATTCAAAATAATAATCCCTTTTTGAAATTGAATAAAGTATATTTTTTATCATCTCAAACAAAATTAAGTATTCATAATAACCAAGTTGAATTAGGATTTTTACATAGAGAGAGTGATTTAATTTTATCATCTAGAATTAAAGCATCTATGATAGGGAATTCACTAGAAACAATTTTAGGGGCTGCTTTTGTTAATAATCTTGATGAAGGACATATTACTATTGATAAATTGTTTATTAACTATAAAAAAAATATAAATAATCATACATTCAAATTTCATATTGGATATACAATTGATAGGTATAACATTGATATTCGTAATTCTCTATATACAGCATCATCTTTTTTTATTGCTCCATTTGATATAACATATGATTTTTTACAATATAAGAGAAAAACAGCTGTCATATTTGGATTTGAAGATTCAATCCAATTTAAAAAAATAATATTTAATATGAAATTTTATCAAAATATTCCAATTAAAATTTATAAATGGATCGAAGATGACCCAGAAAAACCTGATTTTAATAATATGGTTAATTATGGGTTAGGACAATTTTTATTTAATATATTCATACCCTTAGATTAAAAATTTTAATGCTTTATATTATGACCAAATATATTTTAATTTTAGAGCTGTAGTATTAAGTATTTGCCGCGATGGTGGAATTGGTAGACACGCTGGTCTTAGGAACCAGTGCTTATGGCGTGGGGGTTCGACTCCCTCTCGCGGCACACATTTATAAACAAATATGGGAGTACTTATGTACAAATATATCAAGATGTTATTTGTTTTTCTCTTACCTCTTTTAATTATTACCTGTAGTGATGATCCTAGCGGATTTACAGATGAATTAGAAGAAGCATTTACAGAATTTGTTCTATCTCTAAATGGAAGTAGTGCTAGCTTTTTAGATGATAGCGGAGCAATTGATCAAACCTCTGATGCTGCAGAAAGTTTTAAGCAAGGAATTGCAGATAATCTGAATAATACAGATGATGTTAGTGGTGTAGATAAAGATCAAATTGTAATAACAGATATTAAGCCTATTAATACTAGAAATGATGGCTTTATCATTTCATTTAAATTTGTTGAAATTCCAAATAGTGTAGTAACAATTACAGTAGATGAATGTGTTGCTGGCTTTATAGATTTAATTGTTACTGCAATTGAAGAAGAAACAGATCTTACTATTGCAGATTACACAGTAACTCCTATTGAAGATGTCTTTATTGAAAATTTAGATGAAGAGTCAGAATGTCCTTTAGAAATAGATGAATGTGGTATTTGTGGTGGAAATGGGAAAAATGATGCTGGCTGTTGTGGAGATGCTGTTCCTGATTGTTCTGGAGAATGTGGCGGAAATAATATGAGTTGTAATGGTAATTGTTTTGATGATGCTAGTAACAATTGTGAAACATATGATAATCCAGATGCATGCGAATTAAATGATGCTTGTCATTGGAATGAATTATATGATGATGATGGAAATATTATATATGGATATTGTCACTTTGATGGACCCCCTGAATGTGTATGGGATTGTGAAAGACTTTGTGACTGGATTGGAGATGACCAATCAGATCCACTAGAAAGTAATCCTTTAGGTTTTTGTGAATGGGTCGTTGGAACATTAAATGGGACTGATGATTGCTCTAATGATTGTATAGGTGATGATTTATTAGATGCACAAGAAGTACTTTATATATGCACAATATGTGTTGAAGATCCAGACTCTGGTGCATGTGAAGCATTAGGATCTGATGATGATGATGACTGTTTTGAATGGATGGATTTTGATATTGCAGATAGCTGTTATAGCTATACAAGTCCCGATATTTGTAATTCTTATGATGAATGTCACTGGGAATACTCTGATAATGGGGATGGTACAGGAGAATGTCAAATTGAAGGCCCCCCAACTTGCGTATGGGATTGTGAAGGAATTTGTCAATGGGAAGGAACAAATAATGATGATGATCCTATTGGATTCTGTGAATGGTTAATGGATGCAACAAATAATGGTTGTACATCAGATTGTGAAGGAGATGACACTTTAGAAATTGAACAAAAAACAGTTGACTGCCAAGCATGTCTTGATTCTGGAAACCCAGAATCAGATGCATGTTACGATGTATTCGATGATGATGGATATATGGAACAATGGTATTGCGAGCATGAGAATGGGATGGATTGGTATACTTCACTAGAAGAATGTAATCAAGAATGTCCTGAAAGCTGTTATGACGATGATTATGATTATGGGGATGATTATGAAATGGAACAATGGTATTGTGAACATGAGAATGGGATGGACTGGTATACTTCATCAGAAGAATGTAATCAAGAATGTGATATAGAATGTATTTTCAGTGAATATGGGGATGCCCCTGCATGTTTAGAAGATTGTACAGGATTTAATGATTGGGCGCATGTTGATATTAGCGATAGTCCTGATGCATTCTGTTATTGGCTAACAGAATCTTTTGTAAGTTCAGATTGTACAAATGATTGTGTAGATGATGAAGATGCAGATATGATTACTGCTTATCATAATGCCTGCCTTGCATGTTTAGATACAAATAATGGATGCCAAGATGCAATAGATGAGCTTGATCACATAGATGATTGGCTTGCAGATGGTGACTGTTCTCAGTTTTCAGACCCATATGAATGTAATGCAACTGAAGGATGTAATTATGTTGAAACATTTGATCAAAATGGAAATGCTATAAATGGATGGTGTGAGTCTGATAATTGCTGGTGCCATGGTCCTGGACATATGGAAGAAGGACAAGAAGACTGTGATAACTTTGATAATTTTAATGCCTGTGTAGACTATGGCTGTGATTGGTGGTGTGAAGAATACGCCACTGATGACTGGTGTTTAGAATGGATGCATGATACTCATATAGATGAGTGTTATACCCTTACTAGTCCAGAAGATTGCGATAGCTTTGATGAATGTCATTGGGAAGGAGATAGTACTGCAGGAGAATGTAGAAGCGAAGGACCTCCAAGTTGTGTATGGGACTGCCCTGAAATTTGTGATTGGCATGAAAGTGATCAAGATGATCCTATTGGGATGTGCACATGGCTAACTGATATAGTTGATAACAATGACTGCACTACAGACTGTCAAGGGAATGGTTTAGATGAGGTAAATGAATATTATGAATTATGTCAAGCATGTCTTGAATCTGAAAATCCAGAATCAGACGAATGTAAAAATGTTTATGATGATGATAATGATGACACTACATCTTTTACCCTATTTCCAGATATTACAATAATTAAGATGACAGATGAATTCGGACATGATTTAGGAATTACAGGCGATCACTATGCTGGCTGTTGGGATGCTGATTTGTATAATATTAATAACAATCGACCTTCTACTAGTATAAATTGGGATATAGAACCACTAACTACTATGCTTGGTCCAATCTATCCTAACCCATTTAATCCTGTAACTACTTTACCTATAGAATTATCTGAAGCTGATACTCTTAGTGTTTTTGTGATTGATAATAATAATGAAAAGGTATGCGATATAGTAAATAATGAATACTTTGATATGGGTGTACATTCATTAGTTTTAAATATGAGTGATTGTATAACTGATCGAGGTTCTAATTATTATAGATTAATTGTTGATTTTGGATCATATGAATGTTTTCAAAATATGGACTACAATATACCCGATTAATTGTTTTAATTTTATAGCTTATTATATGTCTTCTTATTAAATACATAATATTTAATAAGAAGACTAAAGCTAGCAATCATCTTTTGAGCAAACAATTTTTTATTATTTACAGTCTTAATAGATTTTATTTTTCTTCTTCTTTTTAAAATGATTGAAAAATTAAATACAATCCATAAAAGTGCTAAATAATGATATAAAAAATGCAAAGGTCTTAAACTCACAAGCTCCTTTAATGAAGATATAATCTCAAGTGGTAAGCGTAAAGTAAAATAACACAAAGAACGCCACATACAATAATTACTAAGCAATAATACTAAACTGTTTCTGTGGTTATAATATACTTTTTTTGCAGACTGCATAGGTAATGTTGCTCCACCCAAATGATATAAAACAGCACTAGGTTCTACCCATACCTCTGAATCTGATAAATATGACTTCCAGTGATAATCAATCTCCTCCATATGAGCAAATAAATCTTCATCAAAACCTTCTATTTTATCAAAATTACTTTTCCTAGTTAAAAAACCAGCTCCTGATGCCCAAAATATTTTAACTGAATCATCATACTGACCTTGATCTGTTTCAACTCTATTAAATATTCTTCCTCGAGTAAATGGAAAAACTAAATAATCCATAAAACCACCACTTGCTCCAGCGTAATCAAATGAAGATTTATCATCTAAATTTAAAATCTTAGGTTGTACAGAACTTATTTTAGAATCAGATCTTAATTTATCAACCAATTTAGAAATACAATTTTGATCAAGAACAGTATCATTATTAAGAAAAAATAAATAGTCCCCTTTAGCATCTTTTGCTCCAAGATTACAACCACCAGCATACCCTAAATTTTTTAATGATTTAATAATAACAACTTCAGGATAATTAATATGTACATGATTAATACTATCATCTGAACTTGCATTATCAACAATAATAATTTCAAAATTTTGATATGAAGATTGATAGATGGACTTAAGGCAATCTAATAAAATATCTTTATTGTTATGATGGGGAATAATGATTGAAACCAGTATTGGAAATTCGTCCTGATTCATTATTATTGTATAGATATTTGTTCTATGATTTTTTTACGTTTATTAATCATTCTCTGATTAGAAGGATTAGCATTAATCCATATATCCAGTTCTTGGAGTGCCGCATCATAGTTAGTATTAGCCTTATACGCATTGACTAAGGTATATAACATGCCTTCAATTTTATCATTTTTAAATGTTTCAATAGCAAAATCAATATATTCTTGACGGCCCATAGTTTCTAATAAAATATCAGCAATATATTTTTGCATATCAACGTCTTGTAAATCATTATCATAGTGTCCTAATAATAAGCTAGTTCCCATCTGAATCATGCCATCAATATTACCAATTTGATATAATACTCCAAAGATTGAATACTTATCACCAACAGAGAACTGATCAATGTCATATTTGTTCAAAATATTATTAACTAAAGGATCCATACTACTATGATACCCAATACTATTTACTGTTTCAAAGAATAAAGCTAATTTGCTATCTAAACTCATTTTACCATTAATAATATGCTCTGATAGCATTTGCTCTGTTAGCTCATAATGACCTAATTCTAATGCTCTAATAATTGCAATTAATTTGACATTTACATCAGTATTAACACTAACTAAATCTTTTAATATTCTTTTTTGGTTTTCTTTATCATCTAAAGGTTTAAATACTTTATCAAGCATTTCAAATCCCAACCAAGGATCAAGAGGAAGTACATTATTAGGGAAATAATCATTTAACTGTTTAATTAGTAAGTCTACTTCTTCTAAATTATTTTTTTGTAGTTGAGATTGCATCATTCTTAAATAACCAATTCTATAATTTTGAACTAATCGTTTAATATTATCGCTAAAAAACATTTCAGAATTATTCAAATTATTATAACGATAAATTCCTTTATTATTCTTAACAGCCTGCGTGTAATCTTCAGCTGTTCTAATGGTATCTGTTAATGCTGCTTGCGTAAGATTAATTTTCATTTTTTTATAATTAAGAGCTTCAATAGGATTTTCAGGTAATTCTTCTGAAACTAAACGATATGTCATGCCTTCCATTTGCAAGTAATCACCTAATCCTAATTGATTATTTTCAGAAACAGTAGCGGCAAAATAAATAGGTTTTTCATTATACAAATCTTGAATAATCTCTAATATCATATAATCCTGTATTCTTAAAACTTGCTTGTGATATGATGGCACATTAAATCTAAATAATGTATTTTTATCTATGTATAAAGCGCAATCAATCACATCCCATGGTACCACTCCTTTAAACTCTTGAGAACATAATTTATAACCTTCCTCAGTGCTAATTAAATAATCACTCTCAATATTATATATATCATCACGTAATGCTGCATTATCAAATTCAAGGTTTAATTTAGGGTTATCATTAATCAATTGCTCTATATACCAAGGGGTATTTAATAAACTTAAATTGACTACCTTAACATCTCTTCGAATATTTTCAACTTCTTGTAAATACCATAAAGGAAATGTATCATTATCTCCATTAGTAAATATAATCGCATTTGGTTCGCATGAATTAAGAAGATTGTAACCATAATCCCAGGCAACATAATTACCTTTTCTAGAATGTTCTTTATAATCAGCAACTAGCATTGTAAATGTCATTAACATAAATATCAAAGCTGAAACTGATATAGATATAAAAGAGGCTATGTTTGAATCTTCAAAAAATTCTTTTATTTTCTTTTGAATAAAGCTAATGCCAATTCCAATCCAAATTGAAAAAGCAAAAAAACTGCCAACATAAGAATAGTCTCTTTCCCTAGGCTGAGGATCATATTGATTTAAATAAATCACGAGCATTATGCCAGTAGCTAAAAATACACTCAATACTGCTAAGGCTCTTTTCCAATCTCTTCTAAAGTGATAATAAAGTCCAATTAATCCAAATATAAATGCTAATGGAAGTCCGTATCTGAAAAAATCGATACCATCTAATTTTCTATTACCTACTGGTTGACCATTCAAATCATTAATAAGCCAAGGTTTTTCATTTTTATCAGAACGTCCAATAAACTGCCATGCAAAATAACGTAGATACATCTCTTTAATTTGATAATCCCAAACAAAATTTAATTTTTCTTTAAATGTTGGATTATGCTTATCAGTAGTCCATCTTTTCCAATGCCCACTATTACTACTTTTTATAGCTGCTGCAGGATTAAACGATGTAATTGCTCCATATTGATCCCTATTAATATAAGATAATGCTCGATCTAAATTATCTGGGTTATTTTCATTAATTCTAGGGTGTTGATTTGCCCTAATAAATATTGTTGTATAAGATGAATAGCCAATAAAAATCAATATAAAACAAGATAAAAACACCTTTACTGATAATGTGTTATTTTTCTGTTCATCCCATAAAAGCATATACGATAATATTGATATCAAAATAACTAATAATAAAAGACCAAAAAGCACCCAGGCTGACTGCCAAAACAATAATTGAAAAAAGCCCAAAGTATCTTTTTTTCTATCTAAAATTTGCTGATCTTTTAATAATAGGGCCCTATCTTTCTTCAATCTCTCCAAGTATTCATAATCAACATTATTCATACTTTGTTCTCCAATTTCTTGTTGATTGATATAATGGTAAAATGTGTCATCAATCATACGAATCTGATTATCATAAGAATCTAAGAGATTAGAAGAGCTTTTAATAAAAAGTTTATTATAAACAATTAAGCTAATAAATAGTAAAGATACTACGGATAATACTTTCGCTAACTTAGAAAATGAAGTGTTGTATTGACTAATATGCAATAATATGATTGCTGCAACAATAGTAGCAATACTAAAAACAATAATATTAAGACTATTAAATTTACTTACAATATCTGGGAGCCCAAGAATAACGCCCGAATAAATTATAACAAAAATTAAAACAGTAATAATCATTGAACAAATTAAACCTATAATATTAAAATTATATTTTTTGAAATAAATAATAAGAATAATAAATGGTAATGCTAAAAGATTCAATATATGAATTCCTATTGCTAGACCTAACATATATGCTATTAATAATAAATATCGAATATCCCATTTTTCATTAGAATAATGAGACCATTTTAAAATCATCCAAAGCACTATGGCCGTAAAAAATGTAGATAATGCATAGACCTCTGATTCGACTGCATTAAACCAATGGGAATCTGTTACAGCAAAAGTTAAAGCTGCAATCATCGCACTAACATTATTAATAATAATATCAGAAAGGTCTTTTGGCTTTCCGTTAAACTCTGTAATTAAATAAACAATAATATGATATAAAAACATAACAGAAAGGGCGCTAGATATAGGAGAAATCAAATTAACCCTTGCTCCAATATCACTAAGAATAGGAATGTGACTAAAGACATTACCTAACAGTAAAAATAAAGGTGAACCTGGAGGATGTGGGACTCCTAAAATATACGAAGTAGCAATAAATTCTCCACAATCCCAAAATGAAGTGGTTGGAGCCATTGTAGAAAAATAAACAATAAATGGCAATAGAAAGGCTAATAATCCAAAGATTTTATTAACTTGATTATACATAAATTATCCGATATTAATAAATTCCAGCATATGCTTGTAATCTCTTAAAAGCTTCAATTTTAAATTTTGATTACTTATAAGTTTAGGGTCATTTTCTATAATTTCAAAGGCTCTAGTTCTTGCATGCCTAATAATTTCACCATCATTAGCAATATCAAGTAATTTAGAGGATACATATCCATGTTGTTTTGTTCCTAAAAACTCTCCAGGACCACGTAATTTTAAGTCTTCATCTGATATTTTAAAACCATCTAAATATTTTTCTAATATATCTAATCGTTTACTAGAATTTTCTGTAATTTTACGTTGTATCATATAACAATATGACTGATATTTTCCTCGACCAACTCGTCCCCTTAATTGATGTAATTGAGTTAATCCAAATCTCTCTGCATTTTCGATAACCATAATAGTTGCATTTGGATTATTAATTCCAACTTCTACAACAGTTGTAGAAACTAAGCACTGAATATCACCATTATTAACTTGATCCATAATATTTTTTTTATCATCTTTATTTAATTTGCCATGTAAAAAACCTAGAGTATAATCTTTAAAAACATCATTACTAAATTTTTGATATGCACTTTCTGCAGCTTCAGCATCTATTTTATCTGATTCCTGTATAATAGGAAATACAATAAAACAAAAGCGACCTTTATCCATTTCTTTTTTCATAGTTTGATAAACAGAATCAATTTGATTACGTTGAACAATAGAAGTTTTAATTGGAATCCTGTTCTTAGGCATTTCATCAATCCAAGATAAATCCATATCTCCATGTATTGCAAATGTTAAAGTTCTTGGAATCGGCGTAGCTGTCATAGATAACATATTAACATGCCTACCTTTATTGATTAAATTTTTCCTTTGCTCTACACCAAAACGATGTTGTTCATCTATTACCACTAATGCTAAATCACTAAACTCTACTTTATCTTGAATAAGAGCATGGGTGCCTACAATAATTTGTATAGCACCTTCTTTTAAATCTTTATATATTTTTTTTTTATCAGCATCATTAATATTGCTAATTAATAATTTGCATTGAATACCAAGTATATCGCAATACTCTTTAAAACTGCCATAATGCTGCTCTGCTAATATTTCAGTAGGAGCCATAACAGCTACTTGTGATGAATTACCTACAATAATAGCAGCTGTTAACATTGCAATCACTGTTTTACCACAACCAACATCTCCCTGAACTAATCTATTCATTGGCTTATTAGAAGATAAATCAGATCTGATTTCTCTCATTACTTTAATCTGCGAATTAGTCAAAGTAAATCCTAAATTTTTATACATTTTAACAGCATATTCTCCAAGCTCAACAAATTTTTTACCTTTATAATTTTTTATTTGATGTTTATTCATAGCTAAAACAAGTTGTAAAAAAAAATATTCATCAAACTTCAACCTATAATAAGCACTTTTAAGTGCATCATTACTACTAGGATTATGCACTTCATGTAAAGATTTATAATAATCATATAAACCTTCATTCTTTAAAAAAGTAAAACTAAAATGATCTTCAATAGAAGTAATATGTAATAAAGCTTTATCTATAAGTCTTCTAATTCCACGACTATCTAAACTCACTTTTTTTAATAAGCTACTAGTTGAATAAATAGGGATTATAGTTCCCGTATTTAATGGATTATCGTTACCTCCTAAAATATCAAATTCAGGATGAATAATTCTATATCCTCTATAAAATTCAATTTTACCATAAATAGCAATACTATCACCTACTTGAAATTTATCTACTATCCAAGATATACCATGAAACCAAATGCAATTAATAAATCCTGTTTGGTCAACTACAGTTAATTTAAAATATTTTCCCTTTTTTAAACGCTGCACTCCAAATGATTCAATAGTACCTATAACAACTACTTTTTCATTTACTTTAATTTGATCAATTGTTTTTATATTTGTTCTATCTAAATACTTTCGAGGAAATGTACGGAGTAAATCATGAACATTTTTGATACCTATACTATTTAAAAATGTCCCACGCTTAGGACCAACTCCTTTTAAATATTGAATATCAGTGCCAAGATGAATTTTAGTTTTATTATTCAAGTTTATTTTGAAGCTATAGCAGTATAATTTTCTACCAGTTTATTATAGTCTTCTAAATAAGAATCATATTTTTTTTGTTCATGCTTAACAATTTTTTCTGGAGCTCTACTAATAAAATTTTTATTATCTAATTTTTTCTTTACATTATCCATTCTAGCCTTAATATCTGCAATTTTAGATTGCAATCTTTCTATTTCTTTTTCAATATTTATTAGTCCCTGTAATGGTAAGAATATTTCCAGATTATCAACAACAGCAGTTGCTGCTTGTTCTGGCTTATCAATATTTTCTCCAAAATCTATATTTGTAATGTTAAGTAACTGAAATAAATGATGCTTATTATTTACTAAAATATCAATTTTACCCTGATTCCCTCGGCATAATATTTTAACTTCATTTTTAGGAGATACGCCCAAGCTAGTTTTAATATTACGGATTGAAGATATAACAGACATTAAAAACTCAATATTTTGTTTCTGTTTTGAAAATGTAAATTTAGATTTAACTTGAGGATATTGAGCTTGTGCTAAAAAGTTTTCTTCTGAATTTAATAAAGACCATATTTCTTCCGTAATAAATGGGGCAAAAGGGTGTAATAATTTTAAAATATTTTTTAACACATAAACAGCAATAGATAATACCTGTTCTCTATCACTATCTGAAGTACCATAAATTTTTGATTTTGAAAATTCTATATACCAATCACAATAATCACCCCAAACAAAATTATAAATTTTCTTAATTGCATCATTAAGTTTATATTCATCAAATGCATTTTCAACATCATCTATAATATGATTTAATTTATCTAAAATCCATTGATCAGTTTCATCTAACATTTCAAAATTCAATTCTGAAATATCTAGATTTGTTTTTTCATCTATATTCATCATAATGAAACGAGAACAATTCCATAATTTATTCATAAAATTTCGACCTTGTTCTAAACGTTCCTCTTGAAAATGAATATCTAAGCCTTGTGGAGCCATCATTAATACGCTAACTCTAACAGCATCTACTCCATATTTATCAAATAATTCTAAAGGGTCAGGGGAATTCCCTAATGACTTACTCATTTTTCTACCTTGAGAATCTCTAATAATACTTGTGAAATAAACATTTGAAAATGGAATTTTCTGTTTAAAATATATACCTGACATAATCATACGTGCTACCCAGAAAAAAATTATATCAGGGCCAGTTACTAAATCTTGAGTTGGATAAAATTTATTTAAATCTTTAGATTCATTTGGCCAACCTAATGTTGCAATTGGCCAAACCCATGAGCTAAACCATGTATCTAAAACATCCTGCTCTTGAGTCCAACCGTCTCCTTCAGGAGGAATAATATCACAATAAACCTCGTTACCTTTATACCAAACAGGAATTCTATGCCCCCACCATAATTGTCTTGAAATACACCAATCTTGTATATTATTAAGCCAATGATTATAAATTTTTTCCCAACGTTTTGGATGAAATTGAATATCTTTATTTTTAACAACATCTAAAGCTGGTTTTGCAAAATCATCCATTTTTAAAAACCACTGTTTTGATAAACGCGGTTCAATAACAGCATCTGTTCTCTCTGAGTGTCCTACCTTATGCATATAATCTTCTGTTTTTAATAAATAGTCTTCTGATTGCAATTGATCTAGTACCATCTCCCTAACTTCAAAACGGTCTTTATTATGGTAGATACTTGGAACATTTTCATTAAAGCTAGCATTATCATGCATAATATTAATTATTTCCAAATTATTACGTTGTGCCATTTGATAATCATTCATATCATGAGCAGGTGTTACTTTAACACAGCCCGTACCAAATTCCATATCAACATATTCATCTGCAAAGATTGGAATTTCTTTATTCAAAATTGGAAGCAAAATAGATTTACCAATAAACTTTTGGTACCTTTTATCATTTGGATTTACAGCAACTCCAGTATCTCCCAACATTGTTTCGGGTCTTGTGGTTGCAACAATTAAATAATCTTTAGTATTATGCACTGGGTACTTAATATGCCATAAATGTCCTTGTTCTTCTTTATATATAACTTCTTCATTAGATAAAGCAGTTTTACCAACAGGATCCCAATTAATCATTCGTTTACCTTGATAAATTAATCCATCATTATATAGTTTCACAAATGTAGTCATTACAGATTTATAATATTCATCATCCATAGTAAAACGTTGTCTGCTCCAATCAAGAGAACATCCTAAACGTTTAAGCTGTTCTATAATAATGCCACCATATTTATCAGTCCACTCCCAGCAATGATTAAGAAATTTTTCTCTACCAATAGATTTTTTATCAATACCTTGCTTTTTAAGTAATTTTGTTACCTTTGCTTCTGTAGCAATAGAAGCATGATCTGTACCAGGTAACCATAAAGTATTTTTACCCTTCATTCTTGCTCTTCTAACAAGAACATCCTGAATAGAATTATTAAGAACATGACCAAGATGTAAAATTCCTGTAACATTTGGGGGAGGAATCATAACAGTAAAAGATTCATTATCAGTATTTTCTAAGGGAGAAAAAACATTATTTTTAATCCAACTATCATACCATCTCTTCTCTATATCAGAAGGACTATATATTTTAGATAATTCTTTTTTCAATGCAACCTTACTCTTTTAGTTATAAATATATATTATAAATTAATAATTTATTCTACATCTTTAATAAA
>CETH01049465.1_pt1 | contig 23751 bp, 5 predicted proteins | sample 361461 | NCBI WGS metagenome assembly CETH01 (sample SAMEA2622695, study PRJEB7988) | marine metagenome | isolation source: saline water (ENVO:00002010), including
GTAGATGGTAATAACTTTTATGTATCTTGTGAGAGGGTTTTTAATCCTAAATTAATAGCAAAGCCTGTTATTGTATTATCCAATAATGATGGTTGTGTGGTATCTCGATCCAATGAGGCCAAGGCAATTGGAATTAAAATGGGAGAGCCTTATCATAAGTGTAAGCGATTAGTAACCTTAAATAAGGTAAAAGTTTTATCATCAAATTATACGTTATATGCGGATATGTCAGCCAGGATTGTAGGGATATTAAGAACAATTACGCCAGATTTAGAAGTGTATTCAATTGATGAATCTTTTTTATTTTTGCAGATCAATAGCAACGATTGCTATAAACAGGGAGAGATGATTAAGAAGTTAATTCGTCAGCAGACTGGAATTCCTGTGGGGGTTGGTTTTGGAAAAACGAAAACGCTAGCAAAGATAGCAAATATGATGGCTAAGAGATTGGGTTCGGGAGTATGTTCTATCCATGATTATGATATAAAAAAAGTATTACGAAGTGTGTTGATTGAAGATGTTTGGGGGGTTGGGAAAGGCGTAGGAAGACGATTAAGACGGCACGGCATTTATAATGCCTGGCAATTACGAGAAGCCTCATTACGAATAATAAGAAGTAGTTGTCACAGTTATGGAGAAAGATTGAAGTTAGAGTTAATGGGTATTTCGGTAATTAAATTAGAAACTCAAAAAAATCCTAATAAGCAAATTATTAGTTCAAGAAGTTTTGGTATGGGCGTGACAGATAGGGGGCAGTTATATGCAGCCTTAACAGAAAACATAATGAGGGCAACAGAAAAATTAAGAGCACAGTATTTGAAAGTAAAGCGATGTTATGCCTTTGTGCAAACGAGTCAGTTTAAAGAATCCTATCATCATCATGGGGTAGAGCTTGTGTTACCTTTATATAGCTCAGCAGCATCTTATATAACGCAGTGTGTTCTATCATCAATATCAGTAAAAATTAAAGAGAATATAGTATATACAAAGTCAGGAATTGTATTGAGTGAATTGATCAGCAGTAATGAATTACAACCATCCTTGTTTGATAATAAGCAAAAGCAAGTTAAGTTAGATAAGCTCATGAAGGCCTATGATGATATTAATCAGAGGTGGGGAAGAGGAAGTATAATAATATCAAGAGCGCATCAAGAGAGGCAGTTATGGAGAATGAGTCAGCGATATCGATCAGAAAAATATACCAGTTCAAAACAGCAAGTTATTATCGCCAAATCATAAGAAAATAATGTAAAGTGACAATATGGTTAAGAAAAAAACGTTACGATTAATAGCTGTAGTTGGTGGTTTGTTAAGTATATTGAGCTTAGTTAATTATTGGGCAGGGGATATCATTTCGTTAGAGAGATTACAATTATATCATCAACCCGTCAAAGTATTTGTAGAAACAAATTTTATGTTAAGTTCTATCGTGTTTATTGTAATATTTGTTAGTTTATCATCCTTATCATTACCGGTAATAAGTTTAGGGTTATTATTAATAGGTTCGGTGTTTCCGTTAGCCTGGGCACTATGTTTGGGTTATGTATCATTTTTCTTTCATTGTTTAATAATGGTTGCAGGGGTTAGATATTTTTTTAGAGATATGATTATGAAACGGTATCAGGTAGAGTTAGAAAAAATTAATCAAAATATTGAAAAAAATGGAATGTATTATGTGGTGTTTTTACGTTTATCGTTATTAGTTCCATCTCCTATTATTAATATGGCAGCAGGGCTTACGACGATTAATAATCTATTATTTTCAGTTGTATCAACGATATGTTTTATTCCTGTCATTAGCATGTTGGTGTATTCGGGTAAATTACTTGTGATGATCAATACCTTATGGGATTTATATTCTCATCAAAACTTAATTATTTTGCTAGTGTTAGCAAGTATTTCTTTGGGAGTGTTATGGCTAATAAGGGGTAGAGATAAAAGAAGTGGGTAAAAGAAAAAGATCCGATTTATGAGATAAATTATATAGAAAAAAGAGTGAAAAAACGTTTAAAAGAGTGTGTGAAGGGGTATGTATAACATTAGGTACATAGATACCGAATGCATGCATTGTTTCATTTACATTTAAAGGGGGTTTAAGATGTTAAATGCGAAACGTATGGGAATTGCAGGAGGAATAGTGCTTGGTGTTATCACGCTTGTGCTCACAGTGATAGGTGTATTATTTGGGCATGGGTTAACCTTTTTGGGGGTACTAACAAGCCTTTTTCCTTTGTACTCAGTAACCATGGTGGGTAGTATTATTGGTTTAATAAATGGATTTATACTTGGATTTATCATTTTTTACTTATTAATCCATGTATATGATCTAGTAGGGTAGATAAAAACGTATTAGACGTAGCGATATAAGTGCAAGCAAGAGTGTATCAAAATTGAACATATTAAGCAGGCTGGTACTGCATTAATCATGTCAACAAGATACACTCTTGTTGTTTTTTAGAACTTTAAAGAATCATACACATAATCTAACCCATTTTTTAGCTAGAAATTGTTTGTAAAGGTAATAAATGCATATGCATATTAATGATAGCTATTGTAAGTGGCTCCCCCGGTCGGATTCGAACCAACGACCCAGCGGTTAACAGCCGCTTGCTCTGCCACTGAGCTACAGGGGAAAGCTCAAGAAAATTAATTTTAAAAAATTAAACTTAAATTTTCAAGGATTATTAATAATATCAGAAAAAAAATCAGAAAAAAAATACCATAAATAAACAAAATATAAGTCAACAAGAGATTAAGTAGAAAAAAGGTTTATCTTAAGCATAAAAATGGGTATATCAATTATAGGGAAACTTATTAAAAGTAAACAAGTCAAAAGGGTTTAAGATAATGCGTATAAAAAATATGCTAAATCTGTTGATAATAGTGAGTGTGGTTTTGATCACATTTTTAGATGGTTATGCCGTAGAAAAAAAGAGTGGAATAATCAATGTAGCCGCAAAAATAATATTTTATGGGGACGATAACTATAATACAGAGACAGAATGGTTAAAAGTAGAAGTATTATCAGGAGATAAACAGAGCGTTGTATTTGAAGAAATATTTGAAAAATATAGCATAAAAGAAGGTTGGATTAAGCTAGAGTTAGGATTGGATAAAGCTAATCCATTAAATCCAAATATATTTACGCCAGGTAAAAATTGGATCAAAATCACTCTAAAAGATGATCATGGAACGCCACCATCAGTTATCATTACCATGAATGCAGTAGCAAGTGTATTGTATTCAAATGTAGCCTATGAAACACCAACAGGAAATTTATTTCCAGCTATAACTAAAAAAGAAAGTAGTGTTCTTATGATTAATGATCAAGGAGATAGTTTTGAATATGTCTCAACAGGTAACTTGGTAGATTTATTTGGTATAGAAAATAAAGAAAGTATAAATAATTTATTTAGTATTACAGATAATCATGAAAATCATGTATTGATGGTAAAAAATAATGAATATGAAAAAATAAGCACAGCGCATTTATTTGAAGAATTAAAATTAGACAAAATAGCTTTAAAAGGAGTTATACCTGATATGCAGGGTTATCCCAATCATTATCTCCAAGTTAATGAAACGGGAACAGGATTAAAGTTTGTTGACGTGATAGCAAGCTTAAATAGAGAGACTGTAAAAGCAACCGCTAATCTTTTTACAGGAGAACCTAGTCAAGAAAATAATGTTTTTTTATGGAATGATTTAAAAGGTGCTTATGAAGCACAGCCAACATCTAATTTAGGGTTTATAGGAAGAGATGAGATATCGTTAAGCTATAATAGCGATGAATATAAAGTGATATTAGGGGGTTGGTCTGAAATAGATATAAGTGATTTATTAGATAATACAGATAATCAAAAGTTAGATATAACCGGAAATCGTTTAATCCTGACAAGGTTAGGCGAAGATGATTCTGAGCTAGATTTAGATCCCTATTTTGTAACGAAGCAAGAATTAGATAGTTTATTGTTAGACATGCAGGTAAGTATAAACTCGTTAGAGATAAATCTAGGTAGCATTGATTTAAGCTTAGATGATGATGTGCTGACTGTAATAGGGACAGAATCAAGTATGAATTTGATTGGTTACAAAGATAATACTGATTCACAGCAGTTAAGCCTTGATATAGAAGAGGCTGTCTTATTTTTAGATAATAGTGTTTCAATAAATCTTGGGCTGTTAGGTAGAGAGATTGGAACGGATGATCAGAGAATCTATTATGATGCCTATACCAATATCATAGCCTTAGAAGGTTCAACTCCATCAACAATAGATTTAAGTGATTTACAAGATAATACAGATAGTCAGGAATTAAGTATGTTAGACGGTGTTTTGAATTTAACAAGATTAGGTGTTGAAGATTCAAGTATCGATTTTAAAACATATTTAGGGAGCGCAGCTACAGGTAATATCGGAGAGGATGTACAAGCTTATAGTAGTTATTTAGATAAATTATCAGATAACGGTATATTAGAGATAGATTACGTAGAAGATTCTGTTTATTTTATAAGAAATTCTGGAGAAGCCGGTAAGATTTGGACAGCGGATGGAGATGGTTTTGGTGTTTGGGGAGAAGGGCATGACTTAAGTATAGCTGGAAATATATTAAGCTTAACAACAGATGATACAAGCGTAGATTTAAGTAAGTATCAGCAAGTATTAAGTTTTAATAATAATATATTGAGTTTATCAAACGGAGGAGGAGAAATTGATTTTGGTGTGCTCGGAACGGAAATAGGAACAGATGATCAAGAAATTATTGAATTAAGTTTATCAGGGAGTATATTAAGGCTGGAATTAGAAGACGGAGGAGGGTTTCAGGAGGTAGATTTACAGAGTATAGATACGCAGTTAACAGATCAAGAGATAGCTGATATGGGGTATATCAAAATACAACCCGTGATAGACGTAAGAGAAGATTTTGAGGCGGCAGATTTAGTGCTAAGCAGCAATATTACAAATAACACTATTAATATAGCTATGAATGCAGATCGAATTATTATGAAACAAGAAGATGTTGCTAGTAATACGAGTGCGATAGAAACGAATGAAAATAATATCAGTATAAATGCAGAATCAATAGCAAGTAATAAGAATAAAATAGAGATAAATAGAGAAGCTATTAGCTTAAACACGATTGAAATAGAGGATAATGCAATCGATATAGCTAATAATTTAGTAACCATTAATAATAATAGACTAGCTATAGAAGTGAATAAAATTAATAAAGATACAAACATAGCTGATATTGATGCGAATATTACTGAGATAGCTAACAATGCAGTGGAGATAATGGATAATTCCTCAGAGATAAATTCAAATACAGCATTGATCGAGAATAATACTGTAGAGATAGCTAATAATAAGATGAATATTAGTTCTAATAGGGTAGCTATAAGTAGCAATATAAATAAGTTAGAGAGTCTACAAACGATGATTAGTTCTAATAGCGCTGCCAGTGAATTAGCTGATACAGATTTAAATACTAAGATAGATAATTTAGATATAGAATTAAATAGCAATGATGAGCTCACATTGTCAACAGTGGATGCAACGCCTGTAGATTTGAGTAGTTATAAGCAGCAGTTATCATTTGTAGATAATATTTTAAGTTTAACAGATGGTGGATCAATCGATTTTGGGTTGTTGGGGACGGGCATTGGAACCGATGATCAAGAAATACTGGAATTTAGTCTTTCAGGAACTGAGTTAAGGTTAGATATAGAAGGTGGTGGAGTAGTAAGTACCGTTAATTTATCCAGTGTAGATACGCAGTTAAGTGATGAGGAAATAGGCGATTTTGGATATATGAAGCTAAATTCAGTAACAACATTAAGAGAGAGTTTAGAAGCTAAAGATACTATCTTGGAAAATAATATAGATGATGTCGTGTTAGCTTATACAGAAGCAGATTCAGAATTAGATACATCCATTAGAACAGATTTTGGCTTAGTTGATGTTGATTTAGCAGTAAGTATTAATAGTAATTTAGTAGAAATCAGCAATTTAGAAATAGAATATCAATCAGAGGATAGTTTGATACGAGAGGATTTTACAGCCACGGATGTAGCAATGCAGGCCGAAATTGATCAAAATGAATTAGATAGAGATTCTACAGATGAAGAGTTAAGAGTAAGTATTGATAGCAATGTAGAATTAATCCGTAATTTAGAGATAGCCTATCAAGGAGCTGACAGTCAGATAAGAAGTGAATTTTCAATAGCTGATAGCGACATTCAACTAGATATTGATCAACAGGAAGTAGATAGAAATACAGCTGATCAAGAACTAAGTATAAGTATAAATAATAATACAAATATGATTAGCAGTTTAGAAGATTTGTATGCACTATCTGACACTGCAATACGAGAAGAGTTTGCAATAGCTGATAGTGAGATTGAAGCTGAAGTTAATCAAAATAAGGTAGATAGTAATACGGTAGATACGGCTTTAAGAGTCAGTATTAACAGTAATATAGCTGCTATAAATGCAATAAATTTCGACTACCAAGATAATGACGAAATAATAAGAGTAGAGTTTCAGAGTGCAGATACAACATTAGATAATAGGATTAATGCATTAGATATAAATTTAACAGGAGATATATTAAATTTTACAGGAAGTGATACAGAAATAGATTTAAGTGAGTATAAACAATCATTAAGTTTTGCTAATAATGAAATTAAGATATCAGGTGGGGTAAGTATTAACTTAAGTTCAATTGATACTCAGTTAAGTGAAAATATTATTGATATGTGGGCCAATAATAATGGCTATATAACATCGTTGGCAGGGTTTGATTGGAATGCATTAACCGATATCCCAGAAGGGTTTGCCGATGGAATAGATAATAACAGTAGCGATTTTATATTTGCAGGGTGGGATGATAATGCTGATATAGGAAGACCTGGGGTACTGCCTTATATTGGATCATTTGCTAATGACGAGTTATTTGCTAAATATTTGAGAGCAGATGGAACATGGGATAACCCTTTAAAAGATAATGAAATAAGATCATTGGGGTATATAAAAATAGCGACGACGAATACAATTTTAGACGGAGCTATTACTACAGAAAAGATAAATGATTTAGCTGTTACAACGGAAAAAATAGCAGATAATGCTGTAACAACAGAAAAGATTGGCTTTGGGACAGTCACAACAGAAAATATTTCTAATTCAAGTATAACAACAGAAAAGATTTTAGCAGGTGCAATAACAAATGATAAAGTAAGTGATATAAACTGGGATAAAATTTCAGACCCACCTATTGTATTAGGTGCTTGGATAGATGGCGGTCCCTATAAACCAACGTTAGTGCCTGTTGTAAATGATACGCTAGAAGAAAGTTTATATTTAAAAGGTAATGGTGAATGGGAAGAACCTGTCCAAGATGCAAAAATATCCGCTTTAAATTACATAAAAGAGGTAACAACAGCTGATTTTGTAGATGGATCGATAACAACAGCAAAAATTGAGGATAAAACAATTATTTCAGCTGATATTAGTGCAAATGCCGTAACAAATGAGAAAATTGTAGGATCTTCAACAGTAAGTGGAGCCGTAACATCAGCAAAAATTGTATCCGAAGCGATAGAGACAGATAAAATTGCCGTAGGTGCGGTAACAGATGATAAAGTAAGTGATATAAACTGGGGTAAAATTTCAGATCGCCCTATTGTATTAGGTCCTTGGATAAATGGAGGTTCCTATAAACCAACGTTAGTGCCTGTTGTAAATGATACGGTAGAAGAAAGTTTATATTTAAAAGGTAATGGTGAATGGGAAGAACCTGTCCAAGATGCAAAAATATCCGCTTTAAATTATATAAAAGAGGTAAGAACAGCTGATTTTGTAAATGGAGCGGTAACAACAGCAAAGATCGAGGATGAAACAATTGTTTCATCCGATATTAGTACAAATGCAGTAACAAGGGAAAAAATTAAAGGATCTTCAAATGAAAATAATAATAATAATAGAGCTGTAACATCTGGAAAAATTGGAGATAACCAGGTAATAACAGATAAAGTTGCTGATAAAGCAGTAGATAAAAACAAAATTCATACTGTATCGTGGGGCAAGTTAACAGGTAAGCCAACCCACTTACCAGTTGGTGGATCATCAGTACCAAGTTTAGTTCCCCAGCCGCCATCTAATGATGGAAAATTTTTAAGGGGTAATGGAACATGGGCTAGACCCAATGTGGATACACATAACTATCTGCTCAAAGCTAATCATCCATCTCATGATAATTTTGAACCTTCTTCACATAGTCATGCTGGGTTACAAAGAAAAGATTCGCATAGTCATGATAATTTAGCATCTACACATAGCCATAATTTTTCAGCAAACAATAACAATCACCATGCTAGTGGAAGCCATGATGCAAACCATTATTATAATGCAAATGGAGGGTGGTCGTCAGTACCAACATCGTCGGGAGGGTCAAATAGATGGGGCCACTTTTGGTATCCAGAAGGTACTACCGGTAGGGTAGGATCTATGTTTCAATATGATAGATTAGGAGGGGCTAACTGGATGTCATTTTACGTTTGCAACAAACAAAGCAACTCCAGTTCAGATTGTATAAGAATAAGAAATAAAAATGACGATAATCATCTTGTATCGAGGCTATACCAAGGCAATTGGGTAGCTAACAGTGATAGACGACTAAAAAAAAATATAGAGACTATCAAAGATGCTTTATATAAAGTGCAAAATATTCGTGGCGTAATATACCAAAAAAAACTGGATAAAACTGAGCTTGGTCCTATTGAAATTGGCGTAATCGCACAAGAACTAGAGGATTATGTACCAGAAGTAATCGTGAAACCAGCTGATGAATCTGAATTCTTACAGGTTATTTATCCACAGCTAAATGCATTGCTGATTGAGGCTATAAAAGAATTAATAGTAGAAAAAAATAACGATATGATCGAATTAATAAAGAAATTAGAGGCAAAAGACTCTGGTATAAATAAAAAAATAAAGAATTTAAAAAATGAAAATATAGAACTTGATAAACAAATCGAAATATTAACAAACCAGATTGATCAGCTAGAGTTAAAAGGGCAGGAAAAATGAGCTTAAGAAAGTTTTTAAAACAAGAATTCGTGATAGGTTTAATGCTTAGTATGTTGATAAGTGTAACGGGGGTGATATATGCAGGATCCCAGCCTTTAAATGTACAAGTGCAAACAGATTATTATTCAATAGATGGTAGTGATTTAAAGGTTAAATGGTTAAAAGTAGAGATCCTAAAAGGAAATAAAAATTATATAGCTTTTCAGGAAACATTTTATGATTACGTGATAACAGATGGGGTAGTAGATCTTAATTTAGGTTCAAATGATGATAATAGAATAAATCCATATATATTTAACGAAGAAAGAAATTGGATCAGAATAACAATAGATGATTACGAAACAATTCCTCCCCCTACAATCGTTACAATGAATACAGATGTTATAAGTTTATTTTCAAATCTTGCACTAGAATCACCAACTGGAAATTTATTTCCTGATTTATCAAATAGTAAAGAGCATATAGTAATGACGGATCAGTATGGAGAGGCCTTTACCTATATTACAACAAAAAATTTAATGGAGTTATTACCTATAAAAAATAAAGATAAGCTAGAGGATATATTAACTATAGATCCTATGCATAATATGAATACATTGATAATCAAAAACAAAGATTACGAAAAAATATCAACAGCTACATTAATCGAAAAATTAAATATTGGGCCAATTGCTTTAAAATCAAAAGTTCCGAGTATGGCTGATGGAACATATAAGTATTTAAAAGTAAATGAAGAAGGAACAGCTTTTGAACTGATAAATGAGTTAGATTCAATATTAGATGAGCAGATAATTGCAACCTTAAATCTTTTTACTCAAAGTTTTAATAACGATCAAGAAATTTTATTATGGAATCCAAGCAATGAAAAATTTGAAGGGAGTAAGATAGATACCTTAGGTTTTATAGAAGAGCTAGATGTACAGATAAGTTATGATACAGAAAATTATGAAATATTAATAGAAAATTGGGGTTCTATTACGATAAATAATTTGCTAGACAATACAGATAAACAGAGCTTAGAGTTAAATGAAAGTATACTAAGTCTATCTGAAAATGACACTACAATCGATTTAAATGAAATATTAATAAATGACGTAGAGTTAAATGAGATGCTTTTAGATCTTGATTCATCAATGAATATAGTGGAGTTAGGTTTGGTAGGTATAGATTTAGCTATGAATAGTAATCGTGTTTTAACGATTACAGGTGGGGAAGTGGGTATAGATTTTACTCAGTACCTAGATAACGTAGATGAACAGCAATTAATGTATGATATATCAAATGGGATATTAAGACTAACAAATGGGGGGCTTGTAGATCTGACACTGCTTGGAGATAAGGTAGGAACGGATGAACAGTCACTCTCCTATAATGAGCTAACAAATATTTTAACTTTAGAAAATTCAAATGCACCAATAGTTAATTTAAGTGATTTGCAAGATAATACGGATTTCCAAGAACTAACTATGGTAGATGGTCTATTAAGTATAACAAGAGAGGGGTTATCTGATTCTACAGTAGATTTAAAGGCCTATTTAGGAACAAGTTCAACAGGAAATATAGGGGTAGATGTACAACCTTATAATACATATTTAGACAGGTTGGCGGATGATGGAATTTTGGAAGTGCCGTATGTAGAATATGGAGAATATTTTATTAATGAAGCAGGTTTGCAAGGTCAGATATGGACATCTGATGGAGCTGGATCAGGGTTTTGGGCACCGTCTCATAACTTAAGTTTGACAAATGATATGCTGAGTTTAGTTGGAGATAGTACAGCTGTAGATTTAAGCAAGTATAAGCAAGAGATAAGTTTTATTGATAATGTTTTATATTTATCCTATGAAGGAGGATCTGTTGATTATGGATATTTAGGATCAAGAATTGGGACAGATGATCAAGAAATCATTGAGTTAAGTCTTGTAGAAAGTGAACTTCGGATAGACCTAGAGGATGGAGGAGGGGTTGTTAGCGTTAATTTAGCAAGTATCGATACACAGTTAACCGATTCAGAAATAGCAAATTTTGGCTATATTAAAATGGATTCATTAACACCCGTAAGAAATGATTTCCAAGATTATGACATTATTTTAGAAGGGCGTGTTTTAAGCAATAAAAATGCCATAGCAACACATGAAGATAGTATTAATACGATACATAATGCAATAGATAGTAATACCAATGATATTGCAATTAACACTTTTAATATTAACGTAAATAGTAGCAACATAGCAGATAATAGTAATAATATTGATATAAATGAAGGAATCATGAATGAAAATGAGATAGAGATAATAGAAAATAGTAATAATATAGCTGTAAATGAAGCTGGTATAACATTAAATGAGCAAAATATAGATGAAAATAGAATTGAGATTGAATTAAATGAAAGCTCAATTGCTATAAATAATGTCAATATAGCAAACAATAATAGTGATATTGTAAATAATATATCAGCTATACAGTTGAATAATAGCAATATAGCGAGTAATAATAGTGAGATAGAAAAAAATATAGAAGATATTAGTATTAATGTCGTTAATATAGGTAATGTTGATACAGAAATTGAAAATAATAATAACGTTATTAATAGCAATAAAGCAGCTAGTGATACAGAAGATTTAGCAATAAATACAAGGATTAACAATCTAGATATAAGTTTAGTTGAAGATGAGTTACGATTGACGGGGGATGAGACCGTAGTTGATTTAAGTCCATATAAGCAAAGTATAAGCTTTAATAATAATATATTGACGATATCAGATGCAGGAACGGCTAGTTTTGAATTTAGTAATGATATTGGAACAGATGATCAGAATATAACTCAATTTAATTTATCAGGAACTACTTTATCTGTGGGAATTGAAGATGGTGGTAGTGTAAAAAGTATAGATATTTCGAGTATTGATACACAATTAACAGATCTAGATATTAGTAATTTAGGATATATAAAAATAGATTCAGTAACGCTATTAAAAGAAGACTTAGAGGCAGAAGATGGCGTATTGCAAGCTAGAATAGATACTGTAATTTCAGACTATATGACAGCTGATGAGAACTTAAGTAGTATCATTAGAGAAGATTTTGAATTAGCTGATGAACTATTGTTAGCCAGTATAAACATAAATACTAGTGCAATAAGTGAGTTAGATACCGCATATAAAGAAGAGGATATTGCTATAAGAGCAGAGTTTTTAAATAAAGATACTATTCTACAAGGTGATATAAATCAAAATGAGATCGTGACGGATCTAGTAGATGGAGAGCTAATAAGTAGTATAAATATAAATAGAGACGAGATTAGTAATTTAGAAACAGATTATCAAGAAGAGGATGTTTCAATAAGAGCGGAGTTTTTGGCGGCAGATACCGTGTTGCAAGGAAATGTGAATCAAAATGAGATAGACACCGATGCAGCAGATAGCGGCTTGATAGCAAGTATCAATATGAATATAGCTTTAATTAGTGAACTAGAAGCAGGTTATCAATTAGAAGATAGTAACATAAGGGCCGAATTTTTAGAGGCAGATATAGTGTTACAAGGATATATAGATCAAAAAGAAGAGGAAAGTAACGACGCAGATGAAGCATTGCAGGTAAGTATCAATAGTAATGTAACAAGTATAGAAAGTATAGAAAGTAGTTATCAAGATAATGATTGGCAATTGCAACAAGAGTTTGAGGAAGCTGATAGTGAGATAGATGCTAAAATAAATAATTTAGATATTGAGTTAGATGGTGCGCAGCTGTCATTAACAAGTGAGGACTCAACGCCTGTAAATATAGGGATATTTGATCAAGAGTTATCCTTTAATGAATTTACAAATATAATAACGTTATCAAATGGAGGATCACTTGATTTAAGTTCAATAGATACCACTTTAGATGAAGCTACTGTAGATGAAATGTTGGATAATAATGGATATCTAAAAACAACTTCAGGTCTATCATGGGACGAAATAACAAATATTCCCTATGATTTTATCGACAATCATGATGCCGATTCAGATCCCTCTGTATATATTGGATTTATGGGAGGAGAGGGCACAACAGGATTAATTCCTACTGCAACAGTAGAAGATCAAGGTAACTACTTTAGAGCAAATGCAAATTGGGATAATCCGATAAAAGATCATGAGATAGCATTATTAAATTATATAAAAATTGCTGAAACAGAAACAATTGCGACGACTGCTGTAACAACTGAAAAGTTAGCTGATAATGCAATAATAACAGAAAAAATTGTAGATAATGCAATAACAACAGAGAAAATTACAGATAATGCTATAACAGCTGAAAAAATAGGTGTTGGAGTTATTACAACTTCCAAAATACAAAATGGAGCAATAAGCAATGAAAAAATAAGCACTGTAAATTGGAGTAAAATTACCGGTACGCCAAGTATGTTTGTAGGTATGCCTCCAGGCGGAGAAGGGTCTCCAACATTAGTACCAAAGCTCAACAATGAAACAGATGATGATGGTGATTTGTTTCTGCAAGGAAATGGGACCTGGAGTGATCCTGTTCAGGATAGCAAGATTAGTGAATTTGGATATATTAAACGTGCCCAAACAGACAATATTAATGATAATGCAGTAATAACAAGCAAGATAGCAAATCAAGCTGTAACAGTAGATAAAATTAAAGATAGAAATATAACAACAGATAAAATAGCAAATGGAGCGATAACAACAGAAAAAATTCAAAATGAAGCGATAACAACCCTTAAAATTAAAAATAATGATATAACAAATGAAAAAATAAGTGATGTGAATTGGAGTAAAATTACAGGTATTCCAGAGAGATTAACGGGGATGCCTCCAGGAGGAGAAGGGGAGCCAACATTAGTACCAAAGCTTAATAATGCAACAGATGATGATGGAGATTTTTTTCTACAAGGAGATGGATCATGGAGTGATCCCATACAAGATAGTAAAATCGAAAATTTTGGATATATTAAGAAGGCCAAAACAAGCAATATTGTGAATAATCAGGTAACAACAGAAAAAATTAACAATGGTGCGGTAACAAGCATAAAAATTCTTAATGGACATATAACAACAGATAAAATAGCAGATGGAGCGATAACAACACATAAGATCCGGAATGGTGCTATAACCACCAGTAAAATTAAAAAAAATAATATAACAAATGAAAAAATAAAAGATGTGAATTGGAGTGATGTAACAGGAGAACCAGCAGAATTTACCGGTCGAGAGCCTGGAGGAGAAGGTGGAGGCAGGTTTGTTCCACCACCACCTGGAGATGCTAGCAATTCAAAACATTATTATCTTAAAGCTAATGGAGAGTGGGAAAATGTCAGTCATGACCATAATAGTTATGAAAGCAATCATGTGCATGATTTTGCACCATATGTTAATCATAATGATATCTATGTAAGAAAAGATCAGCACGATCATAGTTCATTTCAAGTAGATTTTAATCATAATTATGCTTCAGCTGGACATAACCATGACGAAGGGTTTGGGACCAATCATTATTACAATGGTAATGGTAACTGGCAATTAATGCCTGAGCCCCAGCTAACGCAGTGGTATAATGAAACATACTCACCAATTGTACTTCATGGGCAACCTTATGTTTGTTCTAATAGATCAAGTAATCCTATAGCAAATTTAATGGGGACTTGCACAAACCATTATGAGTTTACTGATACCGTATTAAAATTGTGGATGGGGGACTCTGGTCATCCAATTTACAGACTTTGGACGGTTATAAATACGAGTAGTGATGATGAGGCCGTGGGGGTTTTAAATTGGGGTGGCTGGGCAAATGCTAGTGATAGGCGGTTAAAAGATAATATTTCAACGATTAAAGGTGCCTTACATAAAATACAAAATATTCGTGGAGTAACGTTTCAAAAAAAACGTTACAAAGGCGATGAGCATGAAATAGGTGTTGTTGCACAAGAAATAGAGCCATATGTACCAGAAGTTATAGTAAAAGGTGATATATCTGAAGATAAACAGGATTACCTAGCTGTAAGTTATAGCAGAATAGCTCCTTTGTTAATCCAGGGAGTTAAAGAGCTAGATAAAGAGAAAGAAGAAAATCTAGCAAGTATAAATATGCTTATAAAAACAAAAGAATCTTTAAAAGAAAAAGAGTTAAAAGAATTAAAAGAAAAAAATAAGGCTTTAAAAGAAAAATTAGCCTACTTAACAAAACGTATCCATGCCATAGAGTCAAAGAGGGCAGTAAGATGAGAATAAGCGTAATCATAAAAAAATTGTTAATAGTTGTGCTATTACTAAGTATGGTAATGAGTATAAGTACTACGATCTATGCTAATAATCAAACGTTAACTATTCAAAGTATGTATAATCAGACTCAGATAAGTGGTGGTGATATTCACACTGATTGGTTAAAAGTAGAAATATTATCAGATAATAAAGATAATATTGTATTTAAAGAAACATTCGAAAACTATATTATAAAAGAAGGGTTTATCCAAATAGAACTTGGAGTTGATGAATCTAACGAATTAAATCCAAGTATCTTTATGTCCGATATAAATTGGATCAAAATAACAGTAAAAGAAGATCAGGGTTTGATATCATCTAGTATCATAACCATGAATGTCGACTCAAATACATTATATTCAAATTTAGCCTATGAAACACCAACTGGAAATTTATTTCCTGATATATCACACAGTAAGAATAGCGTGGTAATAGTTAATGAAGTAGAAGAAAAATTTGACTATATAACAACTGAAAATTTATTAGAGTTAATGGGTGTGAAAAACAAAAATGAAATAAATGAATTTTTTAATATCGAAGAAGATCATGAGAATCATGTGTTGATAGTTTCGGGTAATAAGTATGAGATGATAAGTACGGAAAATTTATTTGAGGTATTACAATTAAGTGAGATGGGATTAGAGGGTGTTATTCCAAATATAAAAGGACATGCTGGTCAGTATTTACAAGCTAATGAATTAGGAACAAAATTTAGATTGGTAGATAAGATGGCTAGTGTAGTAGATGATCCATTAAGAGGAACCATAAATTTGTTTATAGGTGAAGCAGGAAAAGAAAAGCCGATATTTTTATGGAATGACTTAAAAGGAGCTTATGAGGCACAGCCCACATCTAGTTTAGGTTTTATAACGAAAGAGACAATGGTGCTAACTTATATGAGTGATGAGTATAAAATTGCGGTAGGAGACTGGGATGAAATAGATATAAGTAATCTATTAGATAATACGGATAGTCAGGAATTAAGCATATCAAATAATCATTTAATTGTAACAAGGTTAGATAGAGAAGACTCAGAAATAGATTTAAATACATATTTTGTAACTGAAGACGAATGGAAAGATCTTATAACAGAATTACAAGCAAGTATAAATATATTAGAAACAAGCCTAGATAATATTAGGTTGCATTTAGAAGATGATAAGTTAAGCATGGAAGGAGTAAGTTCAAATATTGATTTAAGTATCTATAAAGATAATACCGATTCACAACAATTAAGCTTTAATGAAGCTGACACTATTATTATGTTAGAAAATGGAGGAGCCGTAAATTTGAGTGCAGCAAGTTTACTAGGTACAGATGATCAAAACATTAGTTATGATTCAAATACCAATATAATAACTTTAGAAGGATCAAATCCTCTCACAATAAATTTAAGTGACTTGCAAGATAATACAGATAGACAGATATTAAGTATGAATGACGGTATATTAAATTTAACAAGAGATGAAGAAGCTGATTCAAAGGTAGATTTAAAGCTATATCTAGGAAATGCTTCAACTGGGAATATAGGAGTAGATATACAACCCTATAGTAGTTATTTAGATAAATTATCTGATGATGGAATTCTAGAAAAGGAATATGTTGAATATGGGAGTTATTTTATTAATGAAGAAGGATTACCTGGCCAAATTTGGACCTCAGATGGAGAAGGGGAAGGATTCTGGGGTGAAGCGTTTGATTTAAGTATATTAGAAAATATATTAAGTTTAACAGCAGATGATACAAGTGTGGATTTAAGTGATTATAAGCAAGTATTAACGTTTGATAATAATGTATTACGTTTATCTTATGGTGGCGGAGAAATTGACTTTAGTGAAGTTGGTGATGATATTGGTACAGATGACCAAGCGCTACTTGATTTAAATTTATCGGAAAATATTTTGCTGGTTGAGATAGAAGATGCTGGAAACATTACAACAGTTAATTTAGAGAGTATAGATACTCAATTAACAGATTTAGAAATAGGTGATTTTGGATACATAAAAATGCAGCCTATTACAACATTAAGAGAAGATTTTGAAGATGTAGATTTAGTACTAGCAACAAATATTACAAATAATATAACTAATATAGGGGTTAATTCAGCTAATATTGTTGTAAGAGATGATCAGCTTGATAGTAATGTAAATATAATAGCTAGCAATGTAGAAGCAATCGGTATAAATGCAGATGTAATCAATATAAATAATGAAGCAGTAGACTTAAATAACGTAGCAATTGGAATAAATACGATTGAGATAGGTATCAATAAAGATGATATAAGTAATAATAGTGGAGCAATTGATACTAATACGTTAGCAATAGCTACTAATATCAGTAATGTCGAAATAAATGCCGAAAATATTAGTGCAAATGAAGCTCTTATTAATAATAATATAGCCAACATTATAAATAATGATTCTGACAGGCTGTCGAATTCAACGATAATAGGGACTAATATTAGTAGAATAGATGATAATGTTACTAATATTAGTACTAATAGCACGGCTATAGCTAATAATGCTAGTGAGTTAGAGACCCAAGAATCTATCATTACTGCAAATAAAGAAGCAAGCGAGTTAGTTGATATAGCTATAAATACAAAAATCGATGCTTTAGACATAGAGATAAGTAGTGAGGATAGTCTCATATTGTCAACAGAGCAGGCAACTCCAGTAGATTTAAGTCATTACAAGCAACAGTTATCATTTGTTGGTAATATATTAACGCTAACGGATGCTGGATCTATTGATTTTGGTGTGTTGGGGACGGGGATTGGAACCGATGATCAAAAAATTCTTGAATTAAGCATTTCCAATAATGAATTATATCTAGAATTAGAAAATAGTATAGCTGTGGATTCGGTAAATTTATCGAGTATCGATACACAATTAAATGATGATGATATCGCTAGTTTTGGGTATATCAAAATAGGTCCGATAGCAAGTTTAAGCGACGATTTAGAGGCAAGTGATGATGTGTTAGAAGCTAATATAACAAATATGAATTTAGCATATAGCCAAGCCGATGATGTGTTAAATGCAGCCATTAGATCAGATTTTGGTTTAGTAGATACAGCTTTGCAAGCAAGTATTAATCTTAATATAGGTTCCATTAATGATTTAGAGATAGCTTATAAGGAAGAAGATATAGCGATACGAGAAGCATTTGAAATGGCAGATACTACAATACAAGCTGATGTTATTCAAAACAAGTTAGATAGTGATACCGTCGATGATGCATTAAGAGTAAGCATAAATAATAATTTAGAATTAATGAGCAGTATAGAGATAGAGTATCAATTAGCAGATGAAGTTATACAAGGTGAGTTTGGAGCAGCTGATATGCTAATACAAGCTGATATTGAGCAAAATAAGTTAGATAGAGAGGCTATAGATGAAGCTGTGAGAGTAAGTATTAATAGTAATGTGAATACTATTAGTAATGTAGAGATAGCCTATCAGGAAGAAGATGCTGTAATAAGAGAAGAGTTTGCATCCTCAGATCAAATAATTCAAGCTGATGTTGATCAAAACAAGTTAGCCAGTAATGCTACTGATGCTGCTTTAGGGGTAAGTGTTAATAACAATCTTAATGCTATTAATAGCTTAGTGCTAGATTATCAAGCAAGTGATGCTCAATTAAGAAATACATTTCAAAGTGCGGACATAACATTAAATAGTAGGATAGATGAGCTAGATATAAGTAAAGTAGGAGATGAGTTAAGTTTTACAGAAGGAGATACAATAATAGATTTAAGTTTATATAGACAGACGCTAAGCTTTGCGAATAATGAAATTAAGCTTTCTGGAGGAGTAAGTATAAATTTAAGTTCAATTGATACTAATGTAAATCAAACTACAGTGGATGCATGGGCTGAGAACAACGGTTACTTAAAATCATTAGCAAGTGCTAGTTGGAATGATATCGATCCAGCAACGATTCCTGAGGGATTTCGAGATGGAATCGATAATGACACGCCAACACCTATTTTTGTTGGGAATACACCAGGATTAGTTCCGGCAGTAGTAGAATCCGATACAGTGGATTTGTTTGCAAAATATTTGAAAGGAGATGGAACCTGGGAAAGTCCTCTCAAGGATTCGTTAATTGAGGCATTTAATTATATAAAAATAGCAACAACAGCAACCATTGCAGATGGTGCTGTAACAACAGATAAGATTTACAATGCAGCCGTAGTTACTAACAAAATTGCAGCGGGTGCTATAACAGGAATAAATTTTGGAACAGAAGCCATAACATCAGAAAAGATTGCAAGTAATTCTGTAACAACAGATAAGTTTGCAAGTAATTCGATAACAAATGAAAAAGTAAATTCAATAAATTGGGAAAAGGTAAGCGATCGAATCGAGCCGTTAAGTGGTTGGATTTCATCATCCTCAACACAAAAGGATACACTAGTACCTGTAGTTGATACAGTGTTAAAATCAGAATTATATTTAAGAGCTGACGGTGTGTGGTTTGAACCTGTTCAAGCTGAAAAAATAGATGCGTTCAGTTATTTAAAAGCAGGTGGAGTAACAACAGACAAAATAGATGATGAGAATGTGACAAGTGATAAAGTTACCGCGAACGCAGTAACAACAATAAAGCTTGCTAGTGATGCTGTTACAACAGATAAGTTTGAAGATGGTGCCATAACAACAGATAAGATTGCACCTAACGCAATAACAACAGAAAAGATTGCAAGTAATTCGATAACAAATGAAAAAGTAAATTCAATAAATTGGGAAAAGATAAGCGATCGAATCGAACCGTTAAGTGGTTGGATTTCATCATCCTCAACGCAAAAGGATACACTAGTTCCTATAGTTGATACGGTATTAAAATCAGAATTATATTTAAGAGCTGACGGTGTGTGGTCTGAACCTGTACAAACTGGAAAAATAGATAGATTCAGTTATTTAAAAGCAGGTGGCGTAACAACAGACAAGATAGACGATCAGAATGTGACAAGTGATAAAATTAAAACGAATGCAGTAACAACAGCTAAGTTGGCAAGTGATGCGGTAATAAAAAGTAAGCTGGCAACTAATGCCATAACATCAGCTAAGTTTGATAATTATGCCATAACAACAAAAAAGTTTGGAAATAATCAAGTAACCAATGACAAGATAGATTCAATAGATTGGGATAAGGTTGAGGGTAGGCCAAATAAATTATCCAGTGGTGAAACTGGAATGAGTCTTGTACCCCCATCAGCGGGTTATGAGTTAAAATATTTGAGAAGTGATGGAAATTGGGTGAATCCAGAGCATAGCCATAGCAACTTATCATCAACGGATCATCCACATGAGTTTGCAACTCTACATTTTCATACTGCTTGGGAAAATAATCATGATCATGATCATTTGGAGAAAAAAAGTAAGCACGTTAATAGTAACCCCTATGCACTAAATAATCATTCTCACAAACATGAAAGCTCTGGCAATGCTAATTTTGATGGTAATAATTATTATCTTAATGGAAATGGCGGGTGGACAGAAGTTCCGAGCGGAGGTCAAGATTTTGGTAGTTTAACAAAAACAGGGGAGAATATGAGGTTTGGTAATAATAGAAGCTGGATAGATTATGGGATGGCTAACAGCCACTATATGTATGGACATTGGGGAAACTGGGTAGAATATGCGACTCATTGTGAAAAGCCTTATAGTCACTATATATGTGTAAAAATTTATGCTACTAGATATAACAGCCCAATGTTTAATATTGGAAGTGCTGGTCTGACATCGGCTAGTGATAAGCGTCTAAAAGAGAATATTAAAACCATTGAAAATGCTTTATATAAAATAAAAAGCATTAGGGGAGTTTATTATAAGAAAAAACTTAAAAGAACCGAGGATATAGCAAGATTGGAGTTGGGTGTTATTGCACAAGAGGTGCAACCTTATATACCAGAAATTGTTGTTGAAAATATGGGTGAAGGTAAAGAAGATTATCTTATGGTTTCATATGAAAGACTAGTACCCGTTTTGATAGAAGCTGTAAAAGAATTACGAAAAGAAAAAAATATAGAAGTAGAAAACATGAGTAATAAAATTGAAGAAACTAGTAAATTGATACATGAAGAATTAGATGAATTAGAAAAAGAAAATAAAGAGATTTTAAATCAGATGGAAGAACTAAAAAAACGTATAAATAAACTAGATAAGACGTATACAATGAATTAGATATAAATAATTACGTTGAATGCTAAGAAAAACCAAAGAAATACGTTGTGATTACTCTAGCATTGTATGTTTAGAGTTATGCGTATTTGGGAAAGAAGAAGATGTGTAAATAATGTATAAAAAATATGTTATAAAAATAAAAAAAATGTTTAATTGGTGGGTGTTTAAGGGAATATATAAGATAATATAAATTATTTGTTTTAAGAATGAAAATCTGTAATTACAATCAGTACAGATTAGAGGTGGGGGTATGACTTTTATTAGTCAATTAAAATGTTACATAAGAATTTTTTTGTTATGTATGATAATAATAGTAAGTAATAGTGTCATTAATGCTCAAGAAGTTATAAGTCAGATTCAAAATGATTCTGTTAATGTTAGCAGTAGAAACCTACAAGTAGATTATAGTGCGAGCTATGGTACTTTAAAAGTTCAAGCACAAACATTTTATCTTGGCAAAGAAGAAGGTAAGAATAATTTAGATTATGTCATTGTAGAAATTTTAAAAAATCAATTAGATAATAGTGTTTATTATGAATTATTTGAAAATATTGAAATAGAAGATGGTTGGATTAAATTAGATTTAGGTAAGGATAAATTCACCCCATTGAATATAGGAAGGGTATTAAACTCTGATATTAGCTGGTTAAAATTTAATATTGTTGATGACCAAGAGGTTCTTCCTCCCGTCATTATTACAATTAATGCAGTAGCAAATGCCTTGTTTGCAAGTGTAGCAAAAGAAACACCAACAGGAAATTTATTTCCAGATATAAGCTATAAACCAAATAATATTGTGATGGTTAATAATCATGCAAATAAATTTGAGTATATCTCGACGAGTGAATTACTGAATAAGTTAGATTTAGATTTAGAATCTAAAGGATATATCAAGACATATACAGATACAGATACACAGTTAAGCGAAAGTGAAGTTAGAGAGATTATCAACGATAATTATATAGCAGGATTAGGTTATATCAAAACACAAAATAACACACCACTAAGAGATAGTGATATAAGGGCGGTTATAGATGATACATATGTGAAAGAAATAATTAATAATAACTACATAGAAGAGCTAGGGTATATCAAAACAGATACAACTTTATCTGATGATCAGATAGGTCAGATGGGGTATATAAAGACGAATACTCAGTTAAGTAATGATCAAGTAAAAGAAATTATAAGTGTTAATTATTTAACAGAAGTTATCAGTGACAACTATGTAGAATCATTAGGATATATCAAGGTTGATACTCAGTTAACTGACAATGACATAGAAGCAATGGGTTATATTAAAACGGACACAAATACACAATTAACTGACGATGATGTAGAAGGTATTATAGATGATTCATATTTAAGGAGTTTAGGGTACATCAAAATGAATAGTGATGTAAGGTTAAATTATAACAGAGAAATCAATGAACTTTCATTAGGAATATGGGGCGGAGTTGATATAAGTGACTTAAAAGATAATACAGATGAACAAGATTTAGAGTTAAATACAGCATCTAATATATTAAGTTTAACAGGCGATTTAAGTCAGGTTGATTTAGGTCATTATTTAGATAATACTGATAATCAACAAATAATGTTTCATGAGGATTTAGGATATTTAAGTATCACAGATGGTGGCTATGTAGATCTGGTACAAATTATAAGAGAGTCAGGCTTAGATGATCAGATTGTTGAGCAATTTGATATATCAAACGAAAATATGTTATCTATCGCTATTGAAAATGGAAATGGAGTGCAGCAAGTAAATTTAAATAATTATTTGGATAATACCGATGAACAGGAAATAAGTTATGATTCGCAAACAAATATAGTGACTTTAGAGTTTGGAGGAGCTGTAGATTTAAGTGATTTACAAGATAATACGGATGCGCAGGAACTAACTAAAGTAGAGCACCTTTTGAGATTAACAAGAGTAGGTAATAATGATTCCGAAATTAATTTAAGTGAGTATTTAGATAATACAGACGATCAAGTGATAAGTTACAATCCAGAAACTAATATAGTGACATTAGAGTCAGGAGGAATCATAGATTTAAGTGCATTAGAAGATAATACGGATAGACAGGCATTAAGTATATCAGATAACCTTCTAAGCTTAACAAGGTTAGGTACTGATAATTCAGAAATAGATTTAAGTAGATATCTAGATAATACAGACCAGCAAGATCTAGAGTTAGATGAAGCTT
>CETH01123384.1_pt1 | contig 23659 bp, 25 predicted proteins | sample 361461 | NCBI WGS metagenome assembly CETH01 (sample SAMEA2622695, study PRJEB7988) | marine metagenome | isolation source: saline water (ENVO:00002010), including
CTTCGTTTGTTAGATTTGACCCAAGGTAAAAATTTACTTTTGTATTCTCATCTTTAATAAGTTCAGAAATTTCACTATAAACTTCTTGCATTTCGACTTCTTCAAAATTGTTATTTAATTTTTTTAGTGGAGTTTTTATTCTTGATTCCGAATTTAAATACTCAAAGTTATAACGACCTTTATCGCATAACCATCCCTGATTCACTGAGTCATTATCTACTCCAAGAATTCTAAGCATTTTATTTTGTGATGAATTTAATTCTGTGGAACATCCCATTGGGCACCCATTGCATGTTGATCTTGTAGATTTTAAATCCCACGGTCTAGCTTTAAATCTATATGAGGTTGAAGTTAAGGCGCCAACAGGACAAATTTGTACAGTATTACCTGAAAAATATGATTTAAATGGCTCGTTTGGAAATGTATTTACCTCTGTTTTATTTCCTCTTTGAATAAATTCGATTAAAGGATCTCCTGATATTTCATCTGAAAATCTTGTACATCTTGCACACAAAATACATCTCTCTCTATCAAGCAAAATAATTTCAGAAATATTTATTGGTTTTTCAAAATGTCTTTTTTCTTCAACAAAACGACTTTCACCTGGGCCATAAGCCATAGTTTGGTCTTGTAATGGACACTCACCTGCTTTATCGCATATCGGACAATCAAGTGGGTGATTGATCAGTAAAAATTCTAAAACTCCTTCTTGAGCTTTTTTTACTACTTCAGATTCTGTATCTACAATCATTTCATCAGTAATCTGCGTAGTGCAGGACGGCACTAACATTTTGCCTCTTGGAGTTTCAATTTCAACAAGACACATTCTGCACATACCAACCGGATCTAGACGTTTGTGCCAACAAAACCTTGGTATATGTATTCCAGAATCTTCACATGCTTCAATCAGAAGCTTTTTAGGATCTGACTGGATATCGATACCGTTTACATTAAGATTGACTATCTCGCTCATAACAGTACTTTCGTCGGTATCAAACTTTCAACCTCATATCTAAAGTCATTCATCAAAGATGTAATAGGAGAAACAGCTGATGGACCAAGTGGGCATATTGTTGTCATTTTGGGAGGCCAGGACAATCCGGGAGATATATTATCACATACATCAATAAGTAAATTAATGTCTGATGTTCTTCCTCGACCACTTGCAATTCTGTCCAATATCATTTCAAGCCAGGTCGTACCTTCACGACAAGGGGTACACTGACCACATGATTCGTGAGCAAAAAAACTAACTATACTTTTAGCAGCACTAACAAGATTGGTATCTTCATCCATCATAACAACGGCACCAGACCCAAGCATAGAATTGTTGTTTGCAACATCATCAATGGTCATTTTTATATCTAGTTGGTCTCCCCTAAACCATGGAGCTGATGCACCACCAGGAATATACGCTTTGACTTTTTTACTATTTCTTATACCTCCTCCTAGCGTTTCAACAAACTCACCAAAAGAGTCTCCCATTTCAATTTCAAAATTTCCTGGATTGTTTACATGTCCTGATAAACTAAAAATTCTTGTTCCAGTAGATCCCTCAACCCCCAATTTATTGTATTCTTTTCCGCCATTCTCAATTATCCAAGGAACTGAGGAAATTGTTTCAACATTATTAACCAAGGTTGGTTTCATATACAATCCTTTGACTGCTGGAAAATAAGGTGGTTTTAATCTAGGCTCTCCTCTTCTACCTTCTAAGGAGTTAAGAAGTGCTGTCTCCTCTCCACATATATATGCACCTGCACCAAGATGTACTACAATATCAAGATCTATATCTGAACCAAATATTTTCTTTCCTAAATAACCTTTTTGGTATGCTTGTTCAACTGCCTGCTGAACTCTACGTGCAGGTTTTGCATACTCACCGCGAATATATATAAAGGCTTCTTTAATATTTGCAGAAAAACATGTAATGATAATTCCTTCAATAAGTTGATGGGGGTCCCGTTCAAGTAATATCCTATCTTTAAAAGTTCCAGGCTCTGACTCATCAGCATTTATAACTAAATATCTATCTTCATCTTCAGCTAGAAAACCCCACTTAACGCCAGTCGGAAAACCTGCACCGCCTCTTCCTCTAATATTTGAAGACTTAATTTCATCTAATATTTTCTCTGGAGAACTATTTAGAAGTGTTTTTTTTGCAGTTGTATATCCATTATTTTTTTCATAGCTATCAATTAAATGGCTATCTTCTGGATTATCGCGCATGTGTTTAGTAAGAAGAATAGTTTCCTTCATTTTTTTACCTTTGTTGTTTTCAAAGTTTGAAACCCTGGAGCAGTTGAAGTTGCACCAGTATTATCTTGTATTGCCCAATCAAAAGATTTTGTACCACCAAAATTTTCCTGCATTTCGTCGGCAACTATAACTTCTGGAGAATTCTCTTTTAACCACGAACACAAACTAAGTGCATTATCAGCAGTCATACCTTCAACTGTTTCATAATTAACTTGCATAGCCGGCGCACCACCACAGGCTCCAATACATTCAACAGCTTCAAAAGAAAATAACCCATCTTCGTCTGTTTCATTATTATTTAATCCAGTAAATTCTTGAACCTTATCGATAACTTCACTTGAATTATTTATTTCACAAGAAATTGATTTACAGACACTGATTAAGTATCTTCCAGCTGGTTCTTGTTTATACATTGAATAAAAAGTGGAAACAGATTTAACTTGAACCTCTGTAATTCCTACTAGATCACTTATGACACTTATTGAATCATCAGAAATGTAACCATCTTTACTTTGTGCAATATGTAAAAGAGGTCCCAGTGCAGATCTTTTTTGTGGATATAATTCTATAATTTTATATGCTTGTTTTAAAAGTTTCTCATCCCAACTCATCTGTCTACATCTCCTATTACAGGGTCTAATGAAGCAATTGCTGCGACAGCATCAGCAATTGGACTATCTGTCATTATTACTGGAAGTGCTTGTAAATTGCAGAATGAAGGACCTCTAACATGCATTCTGTAAGGTTTTGATGATCCATCAGAAACTAAATAACAACCTAACTCACCTCTTGGTGATTCAATTGCAACATAAGCATCACCTTCGGGAACTTTAAATCCTTCTGTATATATCTTAAAATGATGTATTAATGCTTCCATCGACTCGTCTAACCTTTTTCGAGGAGGTGGTGTTATTTTTTTATCTTGAATTTTATAAGGGCCTTTGGGCATATTTTGCATGGCTTGCTCAACAATTTTTAGACTTTCAAATATCTCTAAGACTTTTACTCGCCATCTTGCAAAAACATCACCCTCACTAAGTACTGGAACTTCAAAGTCATATTTTTCAATTCCTGAATATGGTTGTGACTTTCTTAAATCCCATGAATTTCCAGAAGCTCTTAAACTTGGACCTGTGATTCCATAAGCGAAACACTCTTCAGTAGTTAATATTCCAACATTTTGAAGTCGGCCTTTCCAAATTGGATTATCTAAAAGCATATCATCATAATCTTGTAATTTTTCAGGAATAACTTTTAGAATCTCTTCCACATCTTTTTGCCAACCATCAGGTAAGTCTGCTGCTACTCCGCCCGGGCGTATAAAGTTGTGATTCATTCTTAAGCCAGTGGTCTTTTCAAAAAAATTAAGAATTAGTTCTCTTTCTCTAAATCCAAAAATCATCATTGATAATGCTCCAATATCCATTCCACCAGTAGCAAGCGCGACCAAATGTGAAGATATTCGATTTAATTCAGTCATCAAAATTCGTATTGTTTTTGCTCTTTCAGGGACGTCAACACCAATTAGTTTCTCAGTTGTTAAAGAAAAGACAAGCTCATTAAATAAAGGAGAGAGGTAATCCATCCTGGTCGTATTTGTAGGTCCTTGAAAATAATTTAATTCTTCTCCAGTTTTTTCCATTCCGGTGTGCAAGTAGCCAATAATTGGCTTAACTCTTCTTACTACTTCTCCTTCAAGTTCAGCTTGAAGTCTTAAAACGCCATGTGTAGATGGGTGTTGAGGTCCCATATTAACAATCATTCTCTCATCATCTGAAGTATCTTCATCAATTACAAAGTCATCTACAACTTCAGTTCCAGTTTGTATTTTTATTTGTTGTTCATTTTCATCTTCTAGCATTTTTTGAGAACCTTCATCTGTAGAAGATATATTCCAGCCACCCTCTTCAGAGTTAGTCGCCCAAAAATCTAGTTTATTTTTGAAATTGCTTAACTTGCTTTTTTTAACTTTATTATCTCTCAATTAATCAACCCTTGGTGCATTCTTAAACTGAACTGGAATTCTTCCTGATCCGTAGTTCTTTCTTAGAGGATGTCCTTCCCAATCATCGGGCATCAAAATTCTTGTTAAATCGGGATGATTTTCGAAAATAATACCAAACATATCAAATGCTTCTCTTTCATAAAAATTTGCACTAGGGTAAATTTCAGTTATTGATGGTATCGATAGATCTTCATCGTTTACAAATGTTTTCACAGTTTTTCTTTTATTTTGAGAAGTTGACAAAAATTGTACAACAATTTCAAACCTCGGTTCTTTTTTTCTAAACCAATCAACTACTGTTAAGTCCATCATCATTTCAAAACCTTCATCTTTAATAGAAACAACTGTTTGCTTATAGTCATCCAAAGATATATTTAAAATTTCTGAGTTCATCTATTAATCTCTCCATCCATGATTTTTTCATGCAGAGTCAAAATCCCGTGCATTAAAGACTGTGGTCCAGGTGGACAACCGGGAACATAGATATCCACTGGAACAATATGATCAACTCCTTGTACTAATGCATAATTGTTGAACATTCCACCAGTAGATGAACATGCTCCCATTGCAATTACCCATTTTGGATCAGCCATTTGATCGTAAACTTGTCGAAGTACAGGTGCCATTTTTTGAGAAACTCTTCCTGCAACAATCATTAGATCTGCCTGTCTGGGTGAAGCCCTAAATACTTCCATTCCATATCTTGCTAGATCATATTTTGCACTTCCAGCAGCCATCATTTCAATAGCACAACATGCCAGACCAAATGTTACTGGCCACATTGACTGAGTTCTTGACCACCTTACAGCTTTATCGATAGTAGTAGTAAAAATATTGTCTGGTGTGTACATCAAGCTACCTCTTGTAATTCTTTTTTAAGGTACCTCTCTCTGCGAGGAATATTCCAATCTAAGACACCTTTTTTCCAAACGTAATAAAGAGTTTCGAGTACAAAAAACGTAAAAATTGAAATCGCAGCAATGCCAAACCAGCCTAAATCGTTAAATCTTGTAGCCCAGGCAAATAAAAATATAATTTCAATATCAAACACAATATAGAGCATTGCAACCATATAAAACTTAACTGGAAATCTTTGAGATGGCTCAACTTCTGGAAATATACCACACTCATAAGGGGCAAGTTTTTCAGGTGTTGCTTTTTTTGGTGATAATAAATATGAAACTCCTAGTGAAGCGAATGCGAAACCAACAGCAATAATTAGCATAACTAATATTGGTAACCAATTTATCATGTTCCCTCCATATTTGTGAAATTTTTCACAAAGTATACTTCTTATTTTACTAGCAATAAATTGTTAAATAATTTCAGGAATGAGTTTTTTGACTAAAAGCTAATAATTTTGTTGGTAAAACAAATTTATACCCTATTTTTAATACTTCCTTAAAGGTTAAATAAGCTTCATCAAACAATAATTCAACTACAAAATCAATTGTTTCCTGATCGTTGGATGCAACTCTAAGCAATCTCTTTGTCATAAATGGACTCTGTAGAATTAATCTGGCCAAAGCACAGCTCAAAAAATGTTTCCTGAATCTTTTTGTAAATTCTTTTTCATATTTATCAATTCCGAAGCTCAACTTGTTTGAATCAACTTGATCATGAGTATTTTTAGCTAACAAATATCCAGCTTCCATTCCATAAAATATTCCTTCGCCACTCATTGGATTTATCATAGAACTTGCATCCCCAATCAAAGCAATATTATATTTTTTATTTCTTTTTGGTCGAGATGAGGCAAAAGGAAGTAAGTATGATTTTTGCTTTCTTATGTTCTCAACGACCACTCCTCTTGATTCAAGTTCAGTAACAAAATTTTCTAAAAGAACATTAACGTCTAGTTTATCTTTTTTAAAAATACTAACTGGCACACCTATTCCAATATTTAATAAATTACCTTTGCTAGGGAATGCCCAGGCATAACCTTTGTCAGCAGAAACATTTATCTCAAACATTAGTGTTCTCTCCTTGAATATCTCTAAATAGTTTGGACTGTCAATATAAGCTCGGATAGCAATTGCTTTATGCCAATCTGAATTAGGTTCATATTTTAATTTTTTTCTAATCCTGGAATTTGCACCATCAGCTCCTACAAGAATCTTTGTTAAAAAATCTAAATTTTGATTTTCATTCTTAATTTGTACATTCAAAGTTCTGTCTTCATTTGTATTAAAATCTACAAAACTATAACCTTCGTAAACATCAACTCCTAATTCCTTAGCTAGATTTAATAATCTATTGTCAAGATCATAACGAGGTATAACATAAACTATTGAATCTTCTTTATTTTTAACTTCAGGAATATAATTTTGTATACCTATATTATCAGGACCATATAGAGTTGTTGAGACAACTGGAGGTTCTCCTTCTAAAATATACTCATTATTAAATCTTTTTAGAGCACTTATAACTCCGGGCCCAATAGCGTCTCCACAGGATTTATCCCTTGGAAATATTGATTTATCAACTAAACCAACATTTAATTTAGGATTTAAATTTTTATAGGAAATAGCTGCATTTGTACCTGCTGGGCCCGCACCAATTATTAAAACATCATATTTTTTGGCATAATTTTGCATATTTTACTAACTTACTTGGTATTTCTTTTAATAAGAAACTAAAAAAAGATAATAAATAAATGTAAATAATTACATATAAATTTCATTTCTCATTAGATTGTGCATTAGTGAAAGAAAATAAAAAAATACCTCCAGCAACAGTTAAAAGACTTCCTTTATATTTGCAATGTCTAGACCAACTAGAGAGTTCTAACATCGGTATTTCTTCTAGTAAATTAGCAGAATTAGCAAAAGTAAATGACGCACAAGTAAGAAGAGACCTTTCATATTTAGGAACTTTAGGAACTAGAGGTGTAGGTTATGATATCTCTACCCTAAGAAACCAGCTACAACTCGAACTTGGTCTTGTAGAGGGCTGGAGTGCAGTAATTGTTGGTATTGGAAATTTAGGATCTGCCTTGGCTCATTATGGAGGATTTAGAGAAAAAGGATTTGGAATTGTTGGCCTATTTGATGAGGATCCAAATAAAATTAATAGTCAAGTAGCTGGACTGGTAATCAGACCTTTGAATGAATTAGAAAAATATTGCGAAAAATTTAACGTTGCTATTGGTATAATTGCTACACCAGGAGAATATGCTCAGGGAGTTGCAGATCAACTTACAAATTGTGGAGTTAGGTCAATTCTTAATTTTGCTCCTGTGCTTTTAAAGAATGTACCTGATGTACAAATTAGATCTGTAGATCTCTCTCAGGAATTACAAATTTTAAGTTATTACTTAGATAGACCAGTTCTTAAAGCTGTTGATTAATTTATTTTTGAAAAATATATCCTAAACCAGCTCTAATTATCAAACTAGCATTAATACTTACCCAAAGTGTTTCTATTGTATTTTGAAACATTAATAAATAACTACAAACTAAGAATCCTACAGTTGCAGACAAAATCGATAACACTGAAAATTCTTTTGGCTTGTCTAGGCCAAGTAAAACACCGTCCCATAAAAAAGCAAAACAGCCTATAAATAAACTTATTGAAACAATCACTTTTAGTCTCAAATCAACAAATACATCAAATCTGTTTCCTGTTAACAATTCAACAAAACTCTCTAAAAATATCAACGGAATAATTGAAAGGAAAACTGAAATGACAGTTGTCACAGAAACAAGTTCTTTTTGTAATAAAGAATTTTGATATTTTTCTTTTTTTGAAATAAGTTCTGAAATTAATGTTTGTGCAGCAATTGCAATTGCATCAACAAATATGTAACCAACTGACCAAAGCTGTAAAAGAATATGTTGCAAAGCTATCTCTTCCATAGACATTAAAGCTGCTCTATTTCTTATATAAGCGAAAAATAAAGTAAGAAATAAAGACCGAATTACAATGTAAAATCCAACATTAAAAAATTTCCTCCTCATACTAGCTTTGTCAACATTTTCATATGAAACAATGAGGCTATCTTGTTCTTTTTTTAGAACAGTTAATGAATAAATTGAAGCTATAAAAAATGCAGCTGAACTAGCAAAGCCTATTCCGCCTGCGCCATATCCTAGAAAAAGACCAAAGAATAAACTAAAAATTATATTTGAAATTGAAACTATTATTGCACTGTATAAAGTAACTTTCGCATGTTTTAATCCTCTTAGTACTGCAGTTGAATGCATATTAAGTAAATAAAATGGAAGGCCAATACACCTATATATTAAATAATCAGTTGACAAAATCTTTATCTTTTCAGTTGGTTCAAAAGTAGAAATTAAAAAATCACTACCAAAATATAAAATTACAAATGATAATCCCCCAAGAAATATAGAAACATTTCTTCCATATTTAACAAAATAATTTAATTTATTTATTTCATTTTTAGTATTCAGAGACGAAACTAAAGGTGTTGTGCCATATGCAAGAAAAATAAATACCCAAATAAAAACAAAGTAAATAGTTTCACCAATTCCTACAGCAGATAGTGTCTCTAAGTCAATTAAACTTGCAATTTTTGAATCAACTAATCCAACTATAGGCTCTAATGCAAGCCATAAAAAAACTGGATAAGAATTAGTCCATATATCTTTTCTTACAGAATTAATCATCGTAATGTCTTGCTTTAATTAGACCCCATAGCATAATTTGTTCATGTGCTTCAGGACCTAAGTTTTGAGGTGTTACAACTTTTTCAAAATTGTATTTAACTTTTAAAAAGTTGTTTATTAATTGTGTTGGAGTTTGTGATTGTTCTGAAAACGGAAGCAAAAATTCAGAGCTTAATTTTTTTTCTAGAATTTGTAAATCATCGTTTATAATTTTTATTCCTTCTCCATCTAAATAAAGTTTCAATCCATCTGCCAAAATCTTAACGAACGAGTCAATGCTAATCTTATTCATGAAAAAATTTGAACAATAATGAGGCCAATAGGTCCTGAAACAACTCCGACGCCAACCCTCCTAAATTCGTTATCTAAAATAGTACTTCTGTGAGAATCAGATTGAATTAAACTTTGGTGCCCTGACCTTATAGTGGATGCAATTGCTAAGTTTTCTCCTACTGTTTTAAAAGGGAATCCGACCTTTGATAATCTTTCATTTACGCTTTCACCATTGTAAGGATTTTGGTGACACCAAAAGCCTCCAATATACATTTCATAGGCGTATGCTTGAGCAACGTCGGACAATATTTGATTTAGCTCTAAACCATCAATGTTTTCTTTTTGCCTTTCTAAAGATATTAAATTATAAATTTCAATAGAAAAATCTTGTCGTGAGCGTAAATTTGATTCATTATATTTTGGAATTTCTAAACAACCATCTTCATTAACAACCACTGAAGATTTTCCAGTTAAATAGTTAATTCTATTTACTACCTTTAATAAATCGGTTCCAATAATGACTTCCAATGTTTGTTGAGGTGACCCCTCAGGACTTACGTAAAAGCTCGCAAGGCTTGACTGGCTGACTGAATTTTGAAAAAAACCAGGTAGATTTATTATATTCAGTGCTGTAAATATTAAAATTAATATTAAGTTACTTACTAAAAGAGAGATAGCAGCACCCAAAGATTTACTTCCTAAGTCATTCTTCTTAATACGGTTATTTAATACATTATGTAAAAACGATGCAAAGGTAAGTATTGCAACAAAAATTATTATTCCACCAAAAACTTCAGATATTTGAAGGTTTGAATTTAGCCAGCTACTAATGTATGAACCAATTTCATCTGAATAGCGGAAACTTATTGATATAGCAATTAAAAGTGTGAACAAATAAAAAATTTGAAAAACAGCACCTTTTTTCCAACCTAACCACAGAAAATATAACATAAAAAAATATAAGAATAAGTCTAAATATTGTTGATTAGATAAATTAAATAGTAAATTTTCAATCATTTCAGTCATTATCATTCATTTTATTTGTAAATTATTTAAATCTGCTATTGAATAGTAATAAATATCCGCTATTGTTTGATAATTCCTACAAATTAGTAGGATTTTTTAATTTCAGTGACTGAAAGGAAATTATATGAGAAATCGCAAAGCACTAGCTTTGATTGCGATTCTTGCGATAGTGGCTGTAGCATGTGGAGGCTCCTCCGGAGGTTCTGCATCTGATGATGCATTAGTTATTGCATCATTAATGCCTTTATCAGGTGATCTTGCATCGTTAGGCCCTGGTATTGCGCTTGGAGCATCTCTCGCAGTTCAGCAAATCAATGAAGCTGGCGGTATAAACGGCGAAGATGTCGTTTTACTTGAGGGCGATAGTGGCTGTGATGGAGCTGTTGCATTAACAAGCTTACAAGAAGTTATTGCTGAAGGAGCACAAGGTGTTATGGGTGCTGCTTGTAGTGGTACTTCTTTAGCAATACTTGATACTGCTATTGCAGAACAAGTTGTTATGGTATCTCCATCTAATACAAGTCCACAGTTTACCAAAATGGATAAAGGTGGATTCTATGCCAGAACTGCACCTTCAGATCTTTTACAAGGTGAGGTCTTAGCTAAGTTATTAATTGATGACGGTATTAAAACTATCTCAATTATTTCAAGAGCAGACTCTTACGGTAGAGGTCTTGCAGAGGCTACTGCTTCTGCTTTTGAAGATACTGATGCTGGCAGAAGTGTAAAGACTATTGTTTATCACGCAACTGATGCTTCAGAATTTACTTCTGAAGTTACAGCTGTTGGAAAAGGTAGTCCTGACGCTATTGTTGGAATTTTATTCCCGGAAACTGGTTGTGGAGTTTTACAACCTGCATTCGAACAAGGTCTATTAAACACACCTTGGTATATGACTGATGGTGTTAAAGATGCTGGATTAAATTCAGCATGTGGACTCGGAAATGCACTTGATGGGTTTAAGGGTACTGCACCAGGATCTGCTGCTGGTGAAGCAAAAGAAGCGTTTGAAGCAGCTTATGCAGGAGTATCTGCAGATGGCTCTCCAACATTCATCTTTGCTCCACAAGCATATGATGCTGTAATGTTGATGGCAATATCTGCCGCAGCAAATGGTGTAACCGGTCCGGAAATCGCTTCTGGATTAGTTGCCGCATCATCTGGTGGAGAAAAGTGCATCGGAGTTGCATGTATTGCGCTTGCAGCTGACGGTGTAGATGTAGACTACGTTGGCGCATCTGGCGAAATTGAGTTAAATGATGCTGGTGATCCGACCGCAGCTACATATGATATTTGGACAACAGAGGGTGATACTAACCCTGTCCTTGAATCAGTGGACTTCGGTTCATAATCTTTAAATAGATTTTAAAAAAGGCCTGATTTATCAGGCCTTTTTTTTATTTCAGAGTTTTCCTAAATATAAATCAACTACTTTTGGATCATCCAATAACTCTTTACCTTTTCCTTGATATGCATTTCTACCTTGGTCTAAAACATAGCCTCTATTACTAAATGAAAGTGCTCTTTTTGCATTTTGTTCTACTAATAATATTGATACACCAGAAGTATTAATCTTTTCGATAGAGGAAAAAACTTCACTGATTGCTACAGGTGATAATCCTGCAGATGGTTCGTCTAATAGCAGTATTTTAGGTGAAGTTATTAGTGCTCTTGCTAGTGCTAAGATTTGTCTTTGCCCTCCGGATAAGTTTCCTGCTTTATCTTTTCTTCTATCACCTAACATTGGAAAATTTTCATAAGTTGTTTCTAAATTATCCTTAACCTGTTTTTTTAATGTCCATGAGCCAATTTCTAAATTTTCATCCACAGTAAGAGAAGGGAAAACGTTAGAAACTTGAGGGACATATCCAATTCCTTCATTAATAATTTTATATGTTGGAAGATTTGTTTTTTCTAATCCATTTATATAAAACCTCCCTGCTGATATTGTTATCAAACCCATAATCGCCTTCAATAATGTAGACTTTCCAGCACCATTTGGTCCGATTATCGAAACTACTTCACCTTGATGAACAACCAAATCTACTCCTTGTAGAATATTTAAACCTTTCACATAACCGGCCGCAATTCCATTGCACTCTAAAATTGAATTATTCATTTTCTTTACCTAAATATGCTTCAATTACATTTTTATCACTACGAATTTCATCAGGCTCACCATCAGCAATTAAGGCCCCTTCAGCAAGAACAACTATTCTTCTTGATATTTGCATAACTGCTTCAATGTTATGTTCAACCATTAATATTGTTATACCTTTATTAGATAGCATACTAATTAAACCTAAAATATCATCGGCGAGCTTTGGATTAACTCCAGCTAAAGGTTCATCTAGCAACAAAACTTTTGGATTATTAATAATTGACCTAGCTAGTTCAAGTAATTTTTTTTGGCCTCCTGAAAGTTCCCGTGCATATGAATCAGACATATGTAAAATATTCAATTCTTTCATAATTTCAAAAGCTTTTTCAGTAAGCTCGTTTTCATAAATTTTTTGATTATTTGTTTTTAATATTGATTTAGAAAAGGAGTCATTTTTAATAGAAGACCCAGAAAATAAAAGATTTTCTAACACCGTCATTCGATCAAATACCTTTGTTAACTGGAATGTTCTTACCATCCCTAATCTTGATATTTTATGAGGCTGCATTTTTGTGATATTTTTATTTTTATAATAAACTTCACCACTATCAGAGTTTTGAAATCCTGATATCAAATCAAAAAAAGTTGTTTTTCCTGCACCGTTTGGTCCAATGATTGAAGTTAGTTCACCTTCGTTAAAATTTAAGTTATCTATATCAACCGCTTTTACTCCTCCAAAGGATTTATTTAAATTTGATATTTCAATTAGATTCGACATTTAATAACATCTCCTCTTTTTTTCCTAATAGCCCACTTGGTCTGAAAATCATTAAAGCCATTATTAATGCTCCGACTAACAAAAATCTCACTCCAGCAATTTGTTGACCATTTGCATTTTCAAAGAATAAATAAGCTAACCTATCAGTTTCTGAGATAATAACCCAAAATATAATAGATCCAAATATTGGACCACTCAGACTTCCAACTCCTCCTAAAATCATTATTGCCCACACATAGAAAGTTAGAAGTGGGACGAATACTGTAGTCTCTAATGAACCATAATTAAATGCAAGCAATACTCCTGACAAACCAGCAATGCCTGCGCCTAGCATAAAACTCTGTAACTTTAACCAGACAGCGTTTTTGCCCATTGCTCTGACTGCATCTTCATCTTCTCTCACAGCTCTTAATGCTCTTCCCCACGGAGAATCTTTTAATCTTTTCAATAATATAAGAGTTAAGCCAATTGAAATCCAGGCAACTAAACCAACCCAAGCCTGAGCAGATGAAAATTTGTAATTCGAAGCAAGGGAATTTAAAAGTTCAGGTCTGTACTGTTGCAAATTATTGGCATAGGATATTATCCCGTAAACACCCCCGGTAATTGATTCTAAATCTCTAACTAATAATCTAAATATTTCAGCAGCTGCGATTGTAACAATTGCAAGATAATCACCTCTTAACCTAATAGCTGGCAAACCTAGAAGTAAACCAAATAAAGCAGCAGCAATTATTCCAATTATTACAGCTATTAAAAGAGGTAAACCGTTGGATGATACTTCCCCTTCTCTTCCTGCTGCGTGAGGTATTAACAATATTGTTACATAAGCACCAACCCCCATAAATGATGCGTGTCCAAAATTTAATAAACCGGTCCAACCAAAATGCACATTTAATCCAATTGCACTCAACCCATAAATTCCTGCAAATGTAAATAAATTTAAAAGAATTCTTAATGCACCATTTGGATTTAATAAAAAAACCAAAAGAATAGATACAACTGTAATAGTTAAAGTAATTAATACGCGATTTGAGATTTTCATGAAATTCTATCTTTTTGACCAAAAATACCTTGGGGTCTAAAAAGCAAAATCACAATCATTATTGCCAAAGCCACTGCATTTTTTGCTTCAGTGTGTCCTTCCATAAATGGCAGTGCTACAGATACTTGTACAAATATACCAATTAAAAGGCCACCTACCATTGCACCAAATGAAGTGCCAATACCCCCTAGAACAGTTCCCGCAAAAATTAAAAGTAGGATGAGAAAACCCATATTCCATCTAACATCATTTATCACTGCCTGAAAAATTCCTGCAAGACCGGCAAGCATGCTAGAAGAAATCCAGGTAATCAAAATTATATTGTCAGAATTAATACCCGCAATGCTCGCTAGCTCTTCAGAGTCCCTAACTGCTCTCATTGCTTTACCTAATCTGGTGTAGGTAAGTAAAAGTCCAAAAATTATCATTATTAAAATACCGATTATTAAAACATTCAAATTTCTTGGTGTCATATCAAAAAATAGGTATGTTTGTCTTTTTTGTAAATCTAAAGGAAAGTTTTGTACTCTAGCGGTTGCAAATAATAGGTACAAATGCCTTATAAAAATAGACAATCCAATAGTAACAACTAAAATTGCAACATTTCCTACGCCTTTTCTTCTAAGAGGCCTAAATAAAAAAAGTTCTAAAAATGCACCAAATAAACCACAAATTATTACTGCTAACAAACAAGAAAGAAAAAAATTAAATCCTAACGGAGAAAATTTATCAAAAAACAAAACCCTGTAATCAAGAGGGCTAGAAAAAAACAAAGTTACTATTGCCCCAAGGGCAATAATTTCTCCGTGAGCAAAATTTACTATTCTTGTTACACCATACAACAAAGAAAGTGCAACTGAGGCTACAGAAATTATAATTCCCAATAGAAGACCGTTACCGAGTTGATCTAACAATTAAGATCCTTCACTTTCATCAAAAAAATTAACATTAGAGCCATCCTCCACAATTATTTTTAATTCATAAACTTTATCAGCTTGGTTTAAATATCCTATTGTAGCATCTATCCATGTGGGAGGTGCCTCTACATTTCCCATAACAACTACAGACAATTCTTTAGATACTGTGATGTCAAAATTACCATTAATTTTTAATTCTTTTAAATTTAAATCTTTTCCAAGGAATATATTACCTGTACCAGATATTTCTGAATTTTTTAATTCAATATTATTTAGATTTATATTTGAATTAAAAGAAATGAGATTTAACTTCCATACAATTTGATTACCAATATTTAAATTCCAACCTGCAACTTTTAAAAGATTGGACGTTTCAATTTCGCGAAGAAATACAGATTTAGGCTCTCCAATTAATGTTTCAACAGCCTCGGGATATCCGATATTTCCTGGCTTGTCAATAATATCAACTGTATAACCTGCTTCATTAAAAATATTTAAATTTAATACACCATCAGTATCAATTACTAGTAAATATTCAGAATCTCTATTAAGGTTTTTATTTTCAAAATAAGAAGAAAAGCTATAGGTAGTTAAAAAGTTTGCATCAAAAATTTGTGCTATTGGAAAAAATAAAAAAGTAGCTGAAAGATAAATTGAAAGATAGACATAGAATCTTGAAATATTTTTTTTAAAAATTAAGTAAGCGTAGATAATTCCAGGAATAATAGTAAATGGAAAATAGTCGAAATAGTCATAAATTATTGATGGCCTTAGATATCCAAAAAAATATAAAGCAATTTGAACAGCAATAATTGCAAATAATAAAATTTTTAAAGAACTTTCATACTTAATCACTCGGAGCCGGAGAGGGGAGTCGAACCCCTGACCTGCCGATTACAAGTCGGCTGCTCTGGCCACTGAGCTACTCCGGCGAACAGTAAAATAATAGCAAAGCCAATATTGAATTAGTTACTTTTTTTAAAAAAATGGTTCATTGCAATACCAGCAGCAACTGAAGCATTAAGTGATTCCATTTTGTTATTCATCTTAATTTTTAAAGTTAAATCTAATTTACTTATAACTTCATCACTAAGACCTTTTTCTTCAGATCCAATAAACAAGGCAACCTTTTGATTCTCAAAATGAATATTAGAAATATCTTCGTTTGCGTGCATATCTAAACCGAGAGTCCAATAATCAAATGACTTTATTTTTTTTATTAATGTGAATATAGAATTATAAAAAACAATATTAATATTTTCTAAACCACCAGAAGATATTGCAAAAGTTCTCTCAGAAATATTGACAGACCTCTTTTTGGGAATGCAGATTATATTAAAATCAAATGCTGATGCACTTCTTGCTATCGCACCAAGATTATTTGTATCTTGAATATGATCTAAAACAACAATACGCTTTGAATTTATCTTGTCTAAATTTGACTCAGTGAAAGTTTTTTTTGGAGTACAAATTGCAACAACTGAATGTCTGCTGTTATAGTTCCATTTATCTTTTGTACTAATCTTCTCAAGCATTAATCCTTTATCAATTGCTATATTGATAATTTCTTTTAGTCTATTTGAGGGGTTTTCGATAGGATCTAAGTAAATAATCTTTTCTACCCTATTTGAATCTATAGCACTTAAAACTGAATTAATTCCCTCAACAATTTTCCCAATACCAACCACTAGTTTCACCATCCTTAATTAATATGCCGATTTCTTTAAGTTGATTTCTCATTAAGTCAGCTTGTTCATAATTTTTATTTTTGCGCATCTCATCTCTCAAACCATTAAATTCTTCCATAGCTTGTTCAATGTTCTCGAATGTTATTTCGAATTTATCAAAAAATCGCACAAGTTTATCTTCATTGATATCTTGTTGTTCGGTATTTATAAATTTAAAACCGAGAGTTTCAAATATATACTTTAAAGTTTCTTTTATTTTTTGTGATTCTTGATTATTAAGTTCATTGAGGTTATTAATTTTTTCAAATACTTCCCCTAAAAATTTTGGAGTATTTAAGTCATCATTCATAGAATTCTTAAAAATATTAATTAATGTTTCATCGGATGGATTTGCCTTTACTTCACGAACAATTTCTGCAATTCTATTAAAAGTAGTTTTGGACTCTTTAAGAAGATCTTCGGTAAATTCTTGGGGCTTTCTGTAATGTGAACGTAAGTAAAAAAACCTAACAGTGTTTCCACCATATATTTCAACATACTCATTTAAAAGCTTAATGTTTCCCTCAGATTTAGACATTTTTTGACCAGATAAATTTATCATTCCATTGTGGAGCCAATATTTAACAAATTCTTGATTTTCAAATGCTGCAGTTGACTGCGCTAATTCATTTTCATGATGTGGGAATATTAGATCATTACCTCCACAATGAATATCTACGCCGCTATTAAATATTTTATTAATCATTGCTGAGCACTCAATATGCCACCCTGGTCGTCCTAAGCCCCAAGGAGAATTCCAAGCCGGTTCATTTTCTTGTGATATTTTCCATAAAGCAAAATCTTCAGAATTTCTTTTATCAGATTCTAGATTAACTCTTGTTCCTGATACTAATTCATCATATTTTCTCCCAGAAAGATTTAAATATTCTTCATATTTACTTACCTCAAAATAAACTCCCGATTTTATAGAATACGCAAAGTCTTTACTAATCAATACTTCAATCAAATAAATAATATGGTCAATAGTCTCTGTTGCTTTAGGCTGATGATTTGGGGTGACACAATTTAAATCTGAATAAGACTTTAGAAATTCTTTTGTCACCCTTTCAGCCAGTTCTTGAGTTGAAATTCCTTCTTCCGCTGACCTTTGAATAATTTTGTCATCTATATCAGTGATATTTCTAACAAATGAAACCTGATAATCAATAAACTTTAGATATCTAATTAAAAAATCGAAAACTACTGCTGATCTACCATGTCCAATATGTGGTGAGGATTGTACTGTAGGTCCACAAAGATATATTTTTACATTATTTGAATCTGGCTCAAACTCTTCCACACTATTTGAATAGGAATTATAAAGTTTAAGCATCTTTGACCGAAATTAATGCAAAACAAGCAGAAGCTGTTCCGTCGCCTATCACCCCAAGATAATCAAATGATTTACCTTTTACATTTATTGTATTCATATCAATTCGAAGAAGTTTGCCAAGATTAGAACGTATTTCTTCGGAAACTTGTGAAATATTTATAATTTGAGAAAGAACAGTAATGTCTACATTATTTATTACTAATTTATCAATTTCAATAATTTCCATGACTTTATTTAACATCTCAACACTCGATATATTTTTAGGTGTAGATTCATTAGATGGAAAATAATACCCTAGATCTCTTTTTGCTTTTGATCCCAGTAGTGCATCACAAAGAGAATGTAAAATTATATCTCCATCTGAGTGAGCCTCAAAACCTTCCCCATCAATTTTTACTCCTCCAAGCACTAATTGTTCATTTTTGGAATGTTTATGTATATCAAATCCGCTCCCTACGAACATTATGCCTCTTTTGATTTATATCTAAATTATAAACCGTCGTCAGGGTCTTCCTCAGGAAGATATTGGTTAATTTTTTCTACAGCTGCTTCTTCGTCAATACTTAAGGCACAAGCTATTTCACTAGCTAGAGTTGTTCTTGCTTTTGCAAGCATTCTTTTAAGAGCAGGTGAAATGCCTTTGTTGATCTGAGCATGCGTCAAGTCCCTTACCACCTCAGCAACTTGAATCACATCACCAGATGTCATTTTTTCAGTAAGAACTTTATACCATCTACTCCAATTGGTACCAGCTTCCTCAGGTTTTTCCTTAAAGATTGGAAAAACCTTTCTAGAAACTGCATTTTTGGTAATTACAGGCCTTATAACTTCATCAACATTTTCTACAGGCACCATGACTAATAGTCCATCAGTCAAAACTTCAATTTCGAAATATTCTCTACGTTTTGATTTAACTTCACCATCTTCATCAAAAATTTCGACATTTTTATTAACTTTTCTAACAACTTTTGCTGCACCATGATGAGGATGCACAACAAATTGATTAGGTTTATATTTATCTGTAGTTTTTTTTGTTTTTGTTGCCATAGATGTAAACAATACTATATATTTGAAACTATTTAATGTCCATTTATATACGAAAAACCTATGTTTTTCAAAAGTGTGTCAAAATAATCTCTTAACTGTTGTGCCCGGCTTCTTCCAATTCCTTCAACTTCAAATAACTTTTCAGGAGAGGCTGTTAAAAGCTTTGGTAATGTTTTAAACTTTTGAATAATTTGATCGTGAAGATTTTCGGGTAAATCAGGAAGTCTGGCTAAAACTCTATAACCTTTTGAAACAGATATATCATCAAGTGGTAACTTCGACAATACATTTCCAAGGTGTTCTACAGTGTTTAATTCATCATATGATAATCCACTTATCTCATTGTTAGCTTTCACTGGATTTCTAAATTTCTTTGACGGAAGATGATCTTTTAAAACTAAATTGAGAGTGTTTAACACCCCTGATTCTAAAGAATCTATCTGAATCATTATTAAGCCTGCGTCCTCACCTAATTTGAGAGCTTCAGTTTTGACTTGACTTGCTAAACGAGTTAATAACTCCCCTCTTTGAATAACTTCTAGCACTTCTTGGTTTGTTAATGAGTTCTCTATCTCTAAATCACCTAAGTTTGTAACTGCATCATCAAATCTACGCCTCATTCTGTCAACAGATTGTAAAGACTCATTTACTCTACCCAAAATTGCAGATGATTCTTCTAACTCGATTGTTTCAAGATTTTCAAAAACTTTGATTATGGATGTTTCTTCTGACACTGCAATAACAGTTAACTCTGTCATAGCAGAAGTGCGCTCTGCAGTTCTGTGTCTAGATCCAGTTTGAGTTGTAGCAATTGTATCGTTTGGATTTAAATGAACATTCGCTTTTAAAATTTTTGTGACACTTTCATTAACAATTATTGCTCCATCCATTTTTGATAATTCTGCTAACATTTCAGGCGAAAAATCACATTCATTTAATGATAATCCTCCAGATGAAATTCTTTCTAATTTTGATGAAGACCCAATAACTATAAGTGCGCCAGCTTTTTTATCAGCAATTAAATCTACGCCCATTCTTAAAGGCTGGCCGGGCAACAATTGACTAGCTTTTGTATTTTTGCTTACATTCATTTTCTTCTCTATTATTTGAACAATATTGTTATTTGAATGTTACTGTATTATTTTATAAATAGGGACTTTAGAGTAAATATATGGAAAAAATAGATTGTAAAGCATGTTCAGCTTCAATAGATAAGTCAAATGAGTTTTGTCCAAGTTGTGGTGAGTGGCTAGGTTTGAGTATTAGAGATATTGAAAATTCAGATTCAAAGACGACTAACGAGATAACCAGAAGAGTTAGACCTCCTGAAGAGCTACTGTCACAACCACTCTCAAATTATGGTGCCACCTCACTTCCTACGAGAAATGAAGTTCCTGGAATCAGAGCTGTATTCTTTTTAGCAATAATTATTCCGCTTATTGCTGCAGCTAGTTATTACTACAATCAAAATATCGCTGAGGAGATAATTGAACAAATTCAAGTTATAGAACAACCAACAACTACTAGTACATCAACTACAATTCAAAGTCTGCTTCAACTTCAATACCCATTTAGTTGTACAGCTTCCAGCAGCTTAGGTGAAGGATGGTCCTGTGAAAAAATATATGATGATGAACCATCTTCTTGGCAAGATAACAGTTTAGAGTGTGTAGATGCAACTTTAGAATTTACTTTTTCAAAAGATGTTTATTTCCAATTTTTGACTTATGAAAATATAGAGGATACAAAATCATATAAAAGAAACTACAAGCCAAGAGATATACTTATCACATCTGAAGAGGAAGGTTTTTCAATAGAGTATGAACTAGAAAATCAAAATAGTAGTTCACAATGGATAGATTTAAATACTACATCTTCGATTATCACTGTACAAATCTTAAGTGCTTACCCTGGTGAAGAAGTAAATGGAGCAGAGCCATTTCAGGAGTGCGCAATCCAGGAAATTACATTTTACGGACGTGGCTAATTGGATATATTAAATCTCAAAAAAGATTTTTCTAAATATAAAAAAGATTTATTGTACCTAAATAAATATATGTATAAAAATCCAGAACTTGGTTATAAAGAAATTAAGTCTGTAGATAAAATTATAAAGCTAATCAAGACACATATTGAAGATGCAAAATTTAAATATTTTAATGATATACCTACTGCTTTTACTGCGTCAATCAATAAAGGATCCAATAAAAAAAATGTTGCTATATGTATAGAGTATGATGCCTTGCCAAATGTTGGCCATGCTTGTGGTCACAATCTGATTTCATCAATTGGTTTAGGAGCTTTTTTTATTTTATCCAAGTATAAAAAAGATTTAGATTATGAAATAAAGTTAGTGGGATGTCCCGCTGAAGAGATTATTCCATTGACCTATGAAAATGGTGGTGGTGGTGGAAAAATAAAACTTCTAGAGCAAGGTGTTTTTGATAATACCGCTTATTCTGTAATGATCCATCCTGCAACTAGAAATGAGGTAGATCCTTTAATGATTGCGGTTAAACAAATTGATATTGAATATTTTGGTAAAGCTGCACATGCGTCTGGTTCAGCGTATGTTGGGAAAAATGCATTGGATGCTCAAATACTTGCATACAACAACATAAGTGCTTTAAGGCAACAACTACAACCCGTAGAAAAAGTTCATGGAATAATTACACATGGTGGTGAGTCCCCCAATATTATTCCAGACTACACAAGATCAAGTTGGATGATTCGGGCTCAAAAAACGAAAGACTTGAATAGATTAGAAAAGAAAATTGTAAATTGTTTTAAAGGAGCTGCAGAGTCTACAGGTTGTAAGTTAAATATTGTGGAAGGTAATGGGACTTATGAAAATCTTGTCACAGACAAAAAGTTAAAATCAATTTTTATGGAAAATTCAAAAAAACTTTCTGTAGATATGAAGACTAATGAAAATTATGATCAAAGTAAAAACGGATCTACAGATTTTGGAAATATTTCAAAACAAGTTCCTTCATTACACGCGTTTCTTCAGATTGTTGATGATGATGGAAAGATTGTGAACCATCAACCTGAATTTGCACACGCAACAATTACTAAAAGAGCTACTGATATGATTGAAACTGGTAGTGTACTGTTAGCTTCTACTATTTTAGATTTGTAAATCTTGCATCAATAGCATTTTTCACAAGTTCAGTGTATAGATTTTCATCTAACTCTAAATGCTTTTCGGCTCTTTTAAACTCCTCAGAAATCTTTGTTCTTGCCATTAATCGATTATCTGAATTTAAAGTTACTTTAAACCCGGATTTCAATAATTTTATGGCTGGATGGTTATCAATAGTAACTGAACTTGCACCTGATTTTACATTTGAAGATATACATATTTCTAATGGAATTTGTTTATCCAGAACATATTGAGCTATTTTAGAATTTGGAATATAAGTTTCATTTTTGTACTTACAACCATCAATAATTTGCCAACCATGCCCTATTCTTTGTGCTTGGCAATTAAAAACAGCGTCTTCTATATAGGACAATTCAGCTGCTTCTCCTGCGTGTATAGTTAAACCTATTTCAGATTTTGAAATTAAATTACAAGCTTCTTTGTGAAGTGAGGGAGGAAAATTATACTCTGGACCTGCAAGGTCGAATCCAATAACTTTATTATTAAAATTTTTTATAGCTAATTCGGCAACTTGAGTTGAGTTTTTATGTTGTCTCATTGCACATAAAATTGTATAAAATTCTCCACCAAAGTCTTTTTGTCCGTCTTTAATACCTGTTGACACTGCATCAACTACCTCCTGTGGAGATAGTTTTCCTTGTAAATGCTGTAAAGGAGCATATCTCAACTCACCATACACAACCCCATCTTCTACTAAGTCCTCAACTGCTTCATAGGCAACCCTTTGTATTGAATCAGCATCTTGCATAACAGAAATTGTCATCTCAAATTTTTTGAATACTTGTTTTTTATCAGTTGAGATATTTTCAAAAAACCAATTTTCTAATTCTTGTTCGTTTGAAGAAGGAACAGTCAAGTTTTTAGATTTAGCAATATCTATAATAGTTTTTGCTCTTAGCCCTCCATCAAGATGTTCGTGTAAAGTTGAAAATTCTTTTATGAGAAATCTCCATTATCTATTTTCTTATCAAATCCTGTTTTAGTAAATAATTTATTAAGTGCCTCTAAGCCTTCTTCAAAAACTTTTTGTTCATCAATTAATTGAAATTTTGAATCTTTTAATATACATTCTCCGTCTATAAATACATCTTTTATTTCATTAGATGATGCGCACATTACAATGTTATTAATTACATCATGTAGCGGTTGCATCCTTTGTGAATTAATTGAAATTGTTATGAAATCTGCTTTTTGATTTTTTGATAAATTTCCTGAAAAATTACCACCAGAAATTCTTTTTATATTTTCCTCAGAAGCTTTTCTAAATATTTCTTTTGGTTTTATGAAATCTTTTTTGGCTACGGAATTATTCAAGACTAATGCAGTCCTCATTTCTTCTAACATGTCATAA
>CETH01060230.1_pt1 | contig 23547 bp, 25 predicted proteins | sample 361461 | NCBI WGS metagenome assembly CETH01 (sample SAMEA2622695, study PRJEB7988) | marine metagenome | isolation source: saline water (ENVO:00002010), including
TGAATCAAATCAAGAGGTTTTAATATTCCATATAATCCTGATAAAATTCTTAAACTCTTATTCATGTTTTCCAATTTATCTATGGAAAGTGATTCAGAATCAATTCCTTTGTAAACATCTCCATCAAAAAAATATATAGAAGGTGTTGAATTACTTTGATTAAATGGGGTATTAAAATTTTGATTTCTTTCCCAATTTAATGATGCTAAATTTGATGAAATCTTTAGTAATTTGGAAAGATCATTAGCAGATTTCTTTTTTAAGGAACTGTTTATCTTAAGTGCATCATTTATAAAACACGGTTGTGAAAATTTAGTTTCAGGAATACTTGGTTTGACCTTTAAAGACTTTGCTGGAGAAATTATTATTTTCATACTATACTCTTTTTATCAAAAATAAAAGTATTTAAACTCAAATACAACATATAATCATATTCAAATCAAATATTTTTATGGACAGCATAATTTTTCCACTTTGAAATTAGTTTCACAAAATCATTCGGGAGATCAGAATCAAATTCTAACCATTTCTTTGACTTTGGGTGGTTAAAACCTAAAGTTTTCGCATGAAGTGCCTGACCAGGAAGAATGGAAAAGCAATTACTAACAAATTGTTTATATTTAGAGAAAGTGGTCCCTTTTAAAATTATATCTCCGCCATAACGCATATCGTTAAATAAAGTATGTCCTATGTGTTTCATGTGAACTCTAATCTGGTGAGTCCTTCCAGTTTCTAATTCACATTCAATTAATGTTACATAACCCAGTCGTTCAATAACTTTATATTTTGTAATAGCTATTTTACCATAATCTCCATCAGGAAATACTGCCATTTGAAGTCTGTTTTTTAAGCTTCTTCCTATATTACCTTCAATTTTCCCATTCTCATTTTTAACCTCGCCCCAAACTAAAGCAAAATATTTTCGACTTGATGTTTTATCATGGAATTGTTTTGTTAAACTAACCATTGATTGCTCAGTTTTAGCAATAACCAATAAACCACTTGTGTCTTTATCAATTCTATGTACAAGTCCAGGCCTATTATCTAGATTCACAGGTAATTTTTTAAAATAATTTATTAGCCCATTAAGTAATGTCCCAGAATAATTACCATGTCCAGGATGGACGACCATTCCAGCTTCTTTATTTACAACTAATACTTCATTGTCTTCATAGATCACATCTATTTTTATATTTTCAGGAATCAAAAGATTTTCATAGGGTGGATGAGAAAAAAGAATTTTAATAGTATCTCCTTTTTTTACTTTATAATTAGATTTCACAACTTTGTCATTGACTTTGATGTTTCCTGATTTTGCAGCCTTTTGAATTTTATTCCTCGTAGCATTCTCAATGCGATTCATTAAAAATTTGTCGACTCTCAATGGAGTCTGTCCTGAATCGACTGAAAAATGGAAATGCTCATATAATTCATCCTCTTCAAAAATTTCATCAGATGAAAAGCTAATTTGATTTTTTCCCATTGCCTAAAACTAAATCAATCTTGGATGTTTTTGGTAATAAATAACCAGGCAAGATTTTTTTGTTATTGAAACGTATTTCTAAAACCATATTCTTTCCAATATTATCCCTATAAAATATGTCACCTAATTCAAAACCTACTGATTTTAATTTTGTCTCTGCGTTTCTTTTAGTTATTTGAATTACATTAGGAACACTTACTTTCCTATATCCAGATGGATTAATGGTTAAATAAATTTTTCTATTTTTCTTGACATAATCACCAGGATTTGGAATTTGATCTAAAACACTTAGAGGAGAAAAATTAGGTGTAAATTTTGATGAATCAAGAATTTCAAATCTAAGCTTATTATCAATTATTGTTTTCTTTGCGTCATCTATTAAAACTCCAGTTAAATTAGGAACTTCTTCTAAATTATTGTGATAAGTGAAAAATTTCAAAAAAGTTAATAACAAGTAACAAAAAAAAATAAATCCTGCAAAAGCAAGGGTTAGGTGAAAAATAAAAGTTCTACTAAAAAAGAATCGCATAAAAACAATATCTCAATTAGTGTAAAGATAATAAATAGGTTGTCTTATGGATTAATTTTAAATGCAATACCTTTGTTTAAAACAATATATCATGGGCAAAAAAATTGTTGGAATTGCCATGGGCGGATTCTCTTCTGAAAGAAAAATATCAATCAGAAGTGGTAATCAGGTATATGAAAGTTTAGATAAAGAAATATGGGAAATATATAAAGTAAAGGTTAATTCAAAAAATTGGTTTGTTGAGTATAATAATAAAAAATTACCAATAGATAAAAGTAAGTTTAGTTTTTTTAAAAAAGATAAAGAATTGTTTTTTGATGTTATTTTTAATGCAATACATGGTTCGCCTGGAGAAGATGGGAAACTTGCTGCTATTTTAGAATCTTTAGATATTCCTTTTACAAGTTGTAATAGCAACTCGGCAGAATTAACATTCAATAAAAAAAGATGCATTGATTTTGCAAAAGAAAATAATGTCTTAACGGCGAAATCTATTTTATTAAATAAAAATAATGAGGTAAACATTGAAAAATTAATCAAAGAAATTGGACTTCCTTGTTTTGTAAAACCAAATTCCTCTGGAAGTAGCTTTGGAGTTAGTAGAATCAAATTTAAGGAAAACTTAAATAATGGAATTAAATCGGCTTTTAAAGAAGATGACGAAATAATTGTTGAATCTGAATTAAAAGGTATAGAGGTCTCTATAGGTGTTTATAGAAATCAAAATGAAATTATTCCCCTTCCAATAACTGAAATAGTTTCAGAAAAAGATTTTTTTGATTACGAAGCTAAATATCAGGGTAAAGCAAAAGAAATCACCCCTGCTAATATTTCAGAAGAAATAAAAAAGACGATTAATAAAACCTCAATAGATCTCTATCAAAAACTAAATTTAAAAGGAATAATCAGGATCGATTTTATAATTGTTAATGACAAACCTCATCTTTTAGAAATAAATACTGTTCCCGGCCTGACTGAGGAAAGTATTATTCCAAAGCAAATTTCTGCGGCAAATATTTCTACTAAAGAACTTTTTGAATCTATGCTTTTATTAGCTTTGAATGAAAAAAAAAGATAAACTAATGAAAATTGCTGTTTTCCCAGGTTCATTTGACCCCATTACTTTAGGACATTTAGATATTGTAAATAGAGGGATAAACTTATTTGATAAGATTATCATTGGAGTTGGTTCAAATAGTGAAAAAAAATACATGTTTCCGATAATCAATAGAATAGAATTTGTAAAAAAAACTTTTGAAACATTTCAATCTATTGAAATAGAAAGTTTTGAAGGCTTAACCATAGATTTTTGTAAGAAAAAAAATGCTGGTTTTATTCTAAGGGGAGTAAGAAACCCTGGAGATTTTGAGTTTGAGAAAACTATAGCGCTAACCAACAGAAAACTTTCAGGCATAGAAACTATTTTTTTACTAACATCTCCGAGCACATCATACATTAGCAGTAGTATAGTCAGAGAAATTATTGCTAACAAAGGAGAGTATAAACATTTAGTGCCTAAAAATCTTGTATTTTAATTTATAAATTAAAATTTACAAGGTCTGGTTTAACAAAACTTCAATGTTTTTATAAGCACTTTTGATAAGTAAATCAATTTCATTTTTATTTTTCCAAACAGCTTTCTCAATTCCTTCATTTAATTGAGGAACTAATTGTCCGTTATATGAGGTTTCCATCAAATACCAATATGTTTTCTTAAGTTTATATTTGCGATTTCTCTTGAAAATATGATAGGTTATGGGAAGTTGTTTTTTTACAATTAAATCTCTTACCGAAGTCTCTTCCTCTACTTCTCTAACTGCTGCATCAATAATCATTTCATTTTTACGCATTCTACCCTTTGGAAGATCCCATTTTTTATTCCTATAAATAAATAAGTATTGATTTAATTTATTAATTACCAGTCCTCCTGCGGCTTCAACTATTGGAAATAGTTTATTAAAATGCATTTCCAACTTCTCCTTTTTTGGATGATATAAAACAACTGAACTTATACTTTTCTTCTTTAAAGCAGAAATGATTTTATCTGCAACAGAAAATTTAATGTAAAAAAGAGGACAGCTATCATCATTTTTAATTATCTGTGTACTTAAAATTATAGGTTTTTGATTGAAAAAAACTTTATACATTTACATTAATGGTTTTTGATCACGACATAGCTATACAAACAGCTAAATACCTTTTACAAATAAATGCAATAAAATTGAATACTAAAAATTGTTTTCAATGGGCAAGTGGTTGGAAGTCTCCTATTTACTGTGATAATAGGCTTGCTTTGTCTTTTCCTGAGATAAGAAGTTATTTGACAAAATCCATTGCAGATCAAGTTATTTCAATTTATGGCAATCAAAATGTTATTGCTGGAGTAGCGACTGGAGCCATTGGAATTGGAGCTCTGGTAGCAAATAAATTAGATTCACCTTTCATATATGTAAGGCCTGAACCGAAAAAACATGGAAGAAAAAATCAAATAGAGGGCCTCATTGCAAAAAATAAAAATGTGATTGTTATAGAAGATCTTATATCAACTGGGATGAGTAGTTTGAATGCAATAAATATATTGAAAGAGAATGGCATGAATGTTAAAGGAATGATTTCAATTTTTGCCTATGGTTTTAATTTTGTGATAAAAAAATTTCAATCTGAAAAAATAAAAGTTAATTCGCTTTCTAATTACGACTTCTTGATTAATCAAGCTCTAAAAGATGGGTATATTTCTTCTAATCAACTTGAATTATTGAGTTCATGGAAAAAAAACCCTTCAAAATGGGCTCCAATTCAGTAAATCATTTTAATTGCAGAATTGGAAAACAGAAGAATTTCTTTTTTTTCATTTTGAAGAACTAGTTTGCCATCTAAATCAATTCCTATAATAGTAGCATTGAAAGTTTGATCATTAACTTCAAACTTAGAAAGTCGATTTTTAGCAAAAAGTAATTTTTCATATTTTCTAATCAAATATTCTTTGCTTTCGCTTTTACAAAATTTAAAAGATTCCATAAAAGAATTTAATAATAAGTTTAAAACAAATTCTAAATCAAACTCTTTCCCAGTCTGATTTAATACAGAACTGGCGCTTTTAATATTAGTGAAATCAGTCTGATTAATATTTAAACCAATCCCTATAATTGAACCTACAATAGCATCTCCTTTAATATAATTTTCAATTAAAATGCCACAAATTTTTTTATCATCTGACAAGATGTCGTTAGGCCACTTTAGGCTTAAATTTGGAACATGGATTTTTTTTAAAGCATCTATAATTGCAGTTGAAACTGAACAATTAATAATAAATTGATCATTTACTTTTAATGACTTTAATACTTTAAAAAAACTAAAAGTTAGGTTTTTCCCCGCTTCAGATAACCATTTATTGCTTTTTTGACCTCTGCCCATTGTTTGTTCATTTACCCATATCAAATCACCATCCACGCATGAATTTTTATCATATTTTTCCTTCAACCAATCATTTGTAGAAGATATGGCATCAAGTTTGATTATATTGAAATTGAACATTAATTCAAGTGTTTAGAATCTAAAAAGTAATAAATTTGTAAAATTAAAATATTAAATGGTAAAACTTAATTCTAATTTAAAAGAACTAATTGAAAGTATCATCGCAGGAATTAATAATGTTAAAGGTGATGATATCAGATTACTTAATTTTGAAAAAATAGATAATTCGATTTGTTCATATTTTATTTTATGCTCTGGAACTTCAAACACACATGTAAATGCAATATCAGGCTCGATAAAAAAAAATGTAAGTAAAAAAATAAAAGAAAAGCCTTATCATGTTGAAGGACTTGAAAATTTAGAATGGGTTCTATTAGACTACGTCAATGTTGTCGTTCATGTCTTTCAGAAACATGTGAGAGAATTCTATGATCTTGAATCACTTTGGGGAGATGCGAAGGTTAAAAAAATTGTTTCTAGTTATCAATAAAAATGGCAAAAAAAAATAATCAAGAAAAACCAACATTTAATTCATACTGGGTTTATGGATTAATAATTTCTATTCTCATTGGTATGAGTATGTTTGGTGGTAATAGTAAATGGCAGAATCTAAAAAAAACAGATATTTCGAATTTTGAGAAATTTCTACTGAATGGAGATGTTGAAGAAGTTGTTGTAATAAATAAAAATCTTGCAAGAGTCACCATAAATCAAAATGCAATTGTAAAAAGTGAACATAATTCCATTAAATCAAAAAATTTTCTTGGTCAAGAAAATATAGAGGGGCCTCATTATCAATTCGAGGTAGGAAATCTTGAACTTTTTCAAAGAAAACTTGAAAAAGCTGAAGAAAATGGTATTGTGTTTCGATATGAATTCCTAACGATAGAGAACAGGTGGATGGATATGATCATTAGTTTCCTTCCTATTATAATTATAATCGCTGTATGGATTTTCTTAATGAGAAGGATGTCAGGAGGTTCAGGAGGAGCTGGATCACAAATTTTCAACATAGGTAAATCAAAAGCTAGACTCTTTGATCAAAATACTAATGTAAGAACATCTTTTAAAGATGTAGCTGGTTTAGAAGGTGCTAAAGAGGAAGTTCAAGAAATTGTTGACTTTCTAAAAAACCCTCAAAAGTATACAAAACTAGGAGGGAAAATACCTAAAGGAGCTCTTCTAATTGGTCCTCCTGGAACAGGCAAAACCCTTTTAGCTAAAGCGGTTGCAGGTGAAGCTAAAGTACCATTTTTCTCGCTTTCTGGATCAGATTTTGTTGAAATGTTTGTTGGTGTTGGCGCTTCAAGGGTTCGAGACCTTTTTAAACAAGCAAAGGATAAATCACCTGCAATAATTTTCATTGATGAGATAGACGCTATAGGAAGAGCTAGAGGAAAAAATAATTTTACAGGTTCTAATGACGAAAGGGAAAATACCTTAAATCAGTTATTAACTGAAATGGATGGATTTGATACAAATACAAATGTAATTGTTGTTGCGGCTACAAATAGAGCCGATGTTTTAGATAAAGCCTTAATGAGAGCAGGAAGATTTGATCGTCAAATATATGTAGATCTTCCTGACTTGAATGAACGAAAAGAAATATTTCAAGTTCATTTGAAACCACTAAGGGTGACTAAAACACTTGATGTAGATTTCTTAGCAAAACAAACGCCTGGTTTTTCTGGAGCTGATATAGCAAATGTTTGTAATGAATCTGCATTAATAGCTGCAAGGAAAAGTCGGAAATCTGTTGGTAAACAAGATTTTTTAGATGCAGTGGATAGAATTGTTGGTGGGCTTGAAAAAAAGAATAAAATAATTAGTGAAGAAGAGAAAAAGACAATTGCTTTTCATGAAGCTGGCCATGCAACAGTTAGCTGGTTATTAAAATATGCTGCTCCACTAGTTAAGGTAACTATCGTTCCCAGAGGACATTCTTTAGGAGCTGCTTGGTACCTTCCTGAAGAGAGATTAATTCTCAGAACGGAACAAATGCTCGATGAAATGTGTGCTGCTCTAGGAGGGAGAGCTGCTGAAAAAATAATGTTCAATAAAATTTCAACTGGTGCTCTTAGTGACTTAGAGAAAGTAACTAGACAAGCTAGGGCTATGGTTTCCGTTTATGGTCTTAATTCCGCTCTAGGAAACATAACATATCATGATTCATCTGGTCAATCTGATTATAACTTTACAAAACCTTACTCAGAAAAGACAGCTCAAAAAATAGATGAAGAAATTTCAGCTATAATTGAAAGACAATATAAACGTGCATGCGAAATATTAAAGAAAAATAAAGCTAACCTGATAAAATTAGCTGAAAGATTACTTGAAAAAGAAGTCATTTTTAAAGATGATTTGACTACTATTTTAGGTAAAAGACCATTTGAAACTGAAAAAAATTCAAACTCTAGCACTAAAGCTGGGAAAAGTTGATAAATATAAAGTGAGTTTTTGGAGCATTTTTTCTAGAAAGAAAAAAAAATCAAAGGAATCTACAGAGCAAAGTCCATTTTTGCCTAAAATTAAAGATCCAATTGAAATTTTGTTTGCTAAAAATTTTACAAAAAAAGGAGGTAGATTTATTTTTTGTGAGACTGCTTCTGAATCAGATAATAATTTTAATAACATTTTACAGGAAAATAAATGGACAGGAAAAAACATCTTCTGCAACAGTAAAAATCTAATCTTAAAATTTGGTTTGAGTACAGGCTTGTTAAATTTAGAACTAAATAAATCAAATGTTTTCCTTACCACATGTGAATATCTCGTTGCGAATAAGGGCAATATTTTAATTAGTAATCATCAATTAAAAAATTTTAAACTTAATGAATTGCCAATAAACATAATTGTGTTTTCAAGTATTAATCAGATTGTAACTGATGTAAGTGAAGGTATGACTAAGTTGAAAAATAAATATAAAAAGAAAGTCCCCTCGAATATAACAACTTTAAAGCCGAAAAAACTAATTGAAGAAAATGATTTTTTATCTTATGGCAATAGTGCCAAAAACATATATTTGTTATTACAAGATCAATAATTAATGAGAGAATTTTTTATCAGGGCTCTTTCTGGTTCAATTTACGCCTTTGCAATTATTGGATCCCTTCTTTATAATGAAATCATTTTTTATTTGATATTACTTGTTTTCGTTGGTCTTACAATTTTTGAATTTCAAAAATTAATTAACCATATATCCATTTTTCCCTATATTCTTTTAATAATTATTTGGGGGGCTTTCATTCAGTTAGATTCTACATTTAAATCTTACTTAAAATTTTTATTAATCCCTACTTTATTATCACACACATTATTAATACTATGGCTATACATTCAGTTTGATATAACAAAAAAAAAAATTTTTAAAAATCTATTAAGCGTTTTCTATATTACACTTTCTGGTTTTTTTATTATTTTTTTGACAGAGTTTAATATTAAATACAATCCATACGTTTTAATACTTTTATATACACTTACATGGGTTAATAATACATTTGCCTATATTATTGGAACTTTTTTTGGAAAAAATTTACTTTTTAAAAGTATTTCTCCAAAAAAATCATGGGAAGGTCTTTTAGGTGGAATTATTTTTTGTGTTTCTGCTTTTTATTTAATGATTTATTTAAATTTTCCAATAGAAAAAAATTTAATTTTAGCAATAACAATTTGTGTTCCTGTATTAAATCTTTATGGTGATCTAATCCAATCCAAATTTAAACGTCTTGCAAAAGTTAAAAATAGTGGGGAAATAATGCCTGGCCACGGAGGCTTTTATGATCGAATGGATAGCATATTATTCACGGCTCCTTGGATTTATCTAATTCTATTAATTAATTAACATGTTTCATAAAGAAGGATTTAAAATAATAACTGTTACTTTTTTATTAACTTCTGTGATTTCAATTTTCTCAGAATATTATATTGAAAGTTATATTTTAAGAAAACTCATACAAATAACTTCTTTATTTATTTTAATATTAATTCTACAGTTTTTTAGAAACCCAAAAAGAAAAACTAAACTTGATAAAAATCATATAATAGCTCCTGCGGATGGTAAAATTGTTATAATTAAAGAAGTTTTAGAGGAAGAATATTTTAAAGAAAGGAAATTACAAGTATCTATTTTTATGTCTCCTTTGAATGTTCATGTTACTCGATATCCAATAAGTGGAAAAGTTGTTTTTAGCAAATATCATCCTGGAAAATATTTAGTTGCATGGCATCCCAAATCATCTATATTAAATGAGAGAACTTCAATTGTAGTTAAAAATGATTCCGTGGGAGAAATATTGTATAGACAAATAGCAGGAGCACTTGCTCGAAGAATTGTAAATTATGCAAAAAAAGATTTAATTGTTGTTCAAGGAGAGGATGCAGGATTTATAAAATTTGGCTCAAGAATAGATCTTTTCCTGCCAGTTAAATCAAATGTTAATGTTTCAATTGGTCAAAAGGTCAAAGGAGGAATTACAGTTATAACATCAAAAGTCTCTTAATCTAATTTAGACAGTGCCTTTTTTAGTAATGATATTTTAAGTTTGACATCATTTTTTTTCTTTTCCTCTAATTCAACTACTTTTTTAGGGGCATTTGATATGAATTTTTTATCAGATAATTTTTTTTCAACTGAATTAAGAAAACCAATTGAGTAATCTAATTCTATTTTAATTTTTCTCTTTTCATTTTCTTGATCAATTTTGACAGATAAAGATGGAATAAAAAATTCAATATTTTCTACCCGAAATGAACTATAATTTTCATTCTTGGTGTTTGCATGTTCTTTAATACTTTCGATACCTCCCATCTTTTTTATTACATCAATGTGTTTCAGATTAATTTTAGAGGAAGGTATTAATGTCAGTCTTTCCTTAAACCCAATAGCTTTTTCTTTTCTAAAATTTCTAATTGCTATAACAATTTTTTTAACTAATTCAAAGTCATTAATTATTTTATTGTCGTAAGAACTTGCCGCTGGCCAAGAAGAAATAATCAAGGCCTGATCAACTTCTCTCTTTGAGATTAAATGCCATAACTCTTCGGTTATAAAGGGCATAAAAGGAGCCAAAAGCTTAAGATTTATCTCAAAAATTCCTTTTATTTCATTTAATGTTTTTTCATCAATTAAATTATTTTGATCAGGTTTTACTATTTCAAGAAACCATGAACAAAATTCTTCCCAAATAAATTTATAAATTGTCATTAAAGCATCAGAAATTCGATACTTAGTAAAATGATCTTCTACTACATTAATAACTTTAAAAGATAAATTCTTAAACCACTCAATTGCAATAAGATTGGTTTCATTAGGCCTCAAAGATTTATCAATTTTCCATCCTTCAAATAATCTATATGCATTCCAAATCTTGTTAGCAAAATTCTTACCCTGCTTACATAAACTTTCATCAAAAAGCAAATCATTTCCTGCATTTGAACTCAGCATTAAACCAACTCTTACAGCATCTGCACCATATGTTTTAATTAGTTCTATAGCATCTGGAGAATTACCAAGTTGCTTAGACATCTTTCTCCCCAATTTATCTCTAACTATTCCGGTGAAGTATACATTTGAAAATGGTTTCTCTTTCCTGAATTCATAGCCACTTATTATCATTCTTGAAACCCAAAAAAATATTATGTCTGGACCTGTTACAAGATCTTGAGTAGGATAATAATAATTAATCTGAGGGTTTTCAGGATTTAAAATTCCGTCAAATACCGAAATTGGCCAAATCCATGATGAAAACCATGTGTCAAGCACATCATCATCTTGTTTTAAATCATTTAAATTTAGTTTAGGATTTTTTGTTTTTTCCTTTGCCTCCTTTAGTGCGATTTCTTTTGAGCTAGCAACTACATAGTCCTGATCATTATCGCCATAATAATATACTGGGATTTGATGTCCCCACCATAATTGTCTAGATATATTCCAATCCTTTATATTCTCCATCCAATGCTTATAGGTGTTAATAAATTTCTCTGGAACTAATTTAATTTCATCCTTATTTAAAACTGAATTTATCGCAGGTTTTGCTAACTCTTCCATTTTCAAAAACCACTGTTTAGAGAGACGAGGTTCAATAACTACTTTCGTCCTCTCTGAAATAGCAACATTATGAATATATTTTTCTTCTTTTATGAATAAACCTTTTTCTTTTAATTCATTAATTATTTTTTCTCTAACAAGAAATCGATCCTGACCGACATAATGCAAACCATTTTGATTCAAAGATCCATCAGGATTAAAAATATCTATTACTTCAAGATTATGCTTTTCACCTAAAACATTATCATTAAAATCATGTGCAGGAGTGACTTTAAGGCAACCTGTCCCAAAATCAATGTCAACATAATCATCTTCAATAATGGGAACTTTTCTGTTAACAATAGGAATTAAAACGCTTTTCCCAGCTAAATGAGAATATCTTCTGTCCTTAGGATTAATGCAAACAGCTGTATCACCTAAAAGTGTTTCTGGTCTTGTAGTAGCGATTACAATTTTTTCTTCTGAGTCATATAGTTTATATGCTATATGATATATTTTAGCTTCTCTTTCTTCATACAACACTTCCTCTTCGGAAAGAGTCGTTTGAGCCTTTGGGTCCCAATTTAGCATTCTATAGCCTCTGTAAATTAATCCTTTATTATATAAGTCAATAAAAACCTTAATTACAGAATCAGACATTTTATCATCTAATGTGAATTTAGTTCTTTTCCAATCACATGAACAACCTAGCATTTTTAGTTGATCTAAAATGATACCACCATATTCACTAGTCCATTTCCAGGCATATTCAAGAAAATCTTCTCTTGATAAATCACTTTTTTTAATTCCATCTTTTTTTAATTTTTCAACAACTTTAGCTTCGGTGGCAATAGATGCATGATCAGTTCCTGGAACCCAACAAGCGTTATACCCCATCATTCTTGCCCGCCTTATTAAAATATCTTGAAGAGTATTATTTAGCATATGACCCATATGAAGAACACCTGTCACATTTGGTGGAGGAATAACTATCGTATACGGATCTCTAGAGTCCGGTATAGAATCAAAAAAATTGTTTTTAATCCAATATGAATACCATTTTTTTTCGACTTTTATTGAAATAAATTTTGAAGGAATAGACATTAGTTAGGTGTTATTTACTCACAAAAGTAAGATACCTTTAACTATTTTAAAAACAAACTTTTTATGATATTAGTTAAATGTTGTAATTTTAGATTACATAACCTTTTTTTGTGAAAAAAATTTTCTTTTTAGCTTTATTGCTTTTCTGTTCAGAAACAATTATATCGCAAAATATATCTGCAGAAATTAAATTTGAAAAAGAGTTCATTGATTATGGAACAATAGAGCCTAGTAGTGAGGGAACTCGTGTTTTTACTTTTATAAATAATGGAAATGCCCCATTAATAATAAAAAATGTTCAATCATCTTGTGGATGTACCATACCCAAAAAACCAGAAGCTCCTATTGATCCAGGAAAAAAGGGAGAAATCCTAGTTAGATATGACACTAATCGAATCGGAATGTTTAGTAAATCTATAATTGTTACCTCAAATGCAAATTCTAATCCAATCGTTACTTTAAAAATTTCTGGTATCGTTGCAGCAAAAGGAAAATAAAGTTAATTTTTAAATATTGAGTATGTTAACTAGTATAACCCTTTCTCGAAATATAATTAATTCATGGTGAATTTTAAAAACAATGTTTCTCTTTTGCCATATAACACTTTTGGAGTTGATGTTAATACATCCTCTTTTATAAAGGTGAAAAAAACCGATGATCTTTTAAGTGCATTAAAAAAAAAATCGTTTGAAAACTTTTTAGTTATTGGTCAAGGAAGTAATATACTTTTCACAAAAGATTTTCCAGGACTAACTATATTAATGGACAATCATGGAAAAGAAATAATTAAAGAAAACCGAAAAGAAGTAATTATTAAAGTACAATCTGGAGAAAATTGGCATGAATTTGTTTTATGGTGTCTTAAAAATAATTATGGTGGTGTAGAAAACTTATCCCTAATCCCTGGAAAAGTTGGAGGAGCTCCTATACAAAACATAGGGGCCTATGGTGTAGAAATAAAAGATGTTTTTTTAAGTTGTAATACTTTAGAAATATCAAGCTTGACTTTTAAAGAATTCAATTTAAAAGAATGCAATTTTAGATACAGAGATTCTATTTTTAAATCTGAGCTGAAAGGTAAATATATTATTATATCTGTAACACTTAAGCTTCAAAAATATCCTCATAATTTGAATACAAGCTATGGCGATCTTGAAAAGATGTTAGAAGGTAAAAAAAAGACTATTCAAAATATTGCTGAATCCATAATAAAAATAAGATCTTCAAAATTACCTGATCCAAAAATTTTAGGTAATTGTGGTAGTTTTTTTAAAAATCCAATTATTTTAAAATCAAAACTTAAAAACTTAAAGGAAACTTTTAAGGAAGTCCCTTTTTATCCTCATACAAAAGATAAAATAAAAATACCTGCTGCTTGGATAATTGAAAAACTTGGATACAAAGGATATAATGAAAATAATGTTGGTGTATATAAAAATCACTCATTAGTTTTAATTAATCTTGGTAATGCTAAAGGAAAAGATGTTAAACTTCTTGCTGAAAAAATAAGATCTGAAGTTTTTAATGTTTTCTCAATTTCTCTTGAGTATGAAGTAAATATTTGGTGAAAATTTTTATAAAAATTATTCTTTTCTTTTTGAGTCTATAATAAGAGTAACGGGTCCCTCATTAGATAAATCAACTTTCATATTTGCTCCAAAAACACCTCTTTTTACCTTCTTTGATAATTTTTCCTCACATAATTTAATAAAACTCTCATATAAAGGAATAGCAATATCATGCTTTGCTGCCCTAACATATGAAGGGCGATTTCCTTTTCTTGATGATGCAATTAAAGTAAACTGACTTACAACTAAAAGCTCACCTTTTGAATCTAGAAGGGAAATATTCATAACTCCATTAGAATCATTAAAAATTCTAAGGTTAATTATTTTGTTAACCAACCATTTTAAGTCTTCTTTAGTGTCCTCAGTTTCAATTCCTAAAAATAAAAGTAACCCATGATTAATGATCGACTCTTCAATGCCATTAATGCTGACCTTCGCATTTGAAACTCTTTGAATTACTGCTCTCACATCACCTTATTTTATAATTATCCTCTTTAATTAAATCTATATAAGAATCATATCGAGTTTTAGAAATAATTTTTTCTTCTAATCCTAATTTGATAGCACAATTTGGTTCTTTAACATGCATACAATTATTAAACTTGCAATTGCTTTTCAAAGCTAAAAATTCAGGGAAATAATTATCCAACTCTTCAGGATTTATTTCAACTATTCCAAAACTCTTTACCCCAGGAGTATCAACTATTTTTATTCCATGATTTAAATCATACATTTCTGAAAATGTTGTTGCGTGTTTACCCTGTTTATGACTATTTGAAATTTCAATAGTTTTTAATTTAAGTTTGGGAAAAAGAGTATTTATAAGAGTAGATTTTCCAACACCACTATTACCAGAAAACATATTGGTCTTTTCTTTCATCAAGTTTATGATGTTTTTTAGAGTACTCATATTTCTGGCAATTATTTTAAAACAATCATACCCTATCTTGCTATAGATCTCTATTAAAACATCTAACCGCTTTAATTCATCATTTGAATAAATATCTATCTTATTGAATAAAATAATTACCTTGATTTTGTATGCTTCAGCTGTAACAAGAAATCGATCTATAAATGAAGTAAAAGTTTTTGGTTCTTTAATTGTGACCATCAGAAAAACTTGATCAATATTAGATGCAATTATATGAAACTGTTTAGATAAATTAACCGACTTTCTAATTATATAATTATTTCTTTCTTTTACCTCAAAAATTAATCCTACTGCAGATTTTTTATTTTTTTCAATAGAAAAAGAAACTTTGTCACCAACTGCAATTGGATTTGTAGTCTCTATTTGCTTGATTCTGAGCTTGCCTTTTATCTTACATTTATAAAAAACACCGTCAGATTTCACCCTATAATTACTACCAGTTGAGTAATAAACAATTCCCTCTTTTATCATAATTACAAAATAACAATAATTATTTTTCCCGGAGAGTAACTTTTTTAATGCATATTGGAATTCATATCTTAGCTAAAGATTTATGCATAAAAAAATTTGCCTTTTAATTCTTGATGGTTGGGGTATTGCTCCAAAATCTAATTTTTCTGCTATAGAAATGGCCAAAACTCCCTTTATCGAAAATCTTCTAAAAGAACATCCAAACGCTAGATTATATACACATGGAGAAAATGTTGGTTTACCTAAAGGCCAAATGGGTAATAGCGAAGTTGGTCACATGAACATTGGGGCAGGAAGAATTGTTCTTCAAGATTTAATGAGAATAAATAAAGCAATTGAAAAAAAATCAATCATAAAAAATAAAATATTAAATAATGCAATAGATTATTCGATCGAAAACAATAAAAAAATTCACTTTTTAGGTCTTTTATCTGACGGAGGAATTCATTCGCATATTGAGCATCTTTTTTCACTTTTAGATCTCCCTAAATTAAAAAAAGCTAATAATGTCTTTATACATGGATTTACTGATGGGAGAGATACTGATCCTAAATCTGGAATAAAATTTGTTGAAATGCTTGAAAATAAAATTAAAAACAGCAATGTAAAGTTAGCATCAATTATCGGAAGATATTATTCAATGGATAGAGATAAAAGGTGGGATAGAACAAAAATTGCATATGATCTGCTAATAAATGGAAAGGGATTAAAAACAAAAAATTTCAAAAATTCAATAAAAAAGAATTATGATGAGGGAATTACTGATGAATTTATAAATCCAATAGTTAAAGTTGATAAAAATGACTCTCCTATTGGAAAAATAAACCATGGAGACACAGTTGTTTTCTTTAATTTTAGAAATGACCGTGTTAGACAAATTACGGAGGTTCTGTCACAAAATAAAAATATTGAATTCAATATGAATCCATTAAATCTTTTGTATATAACAATGACAAAATATGATGAAAGGTTCAAAAATATAAGTGTTTTGTTTGTAAAGGAAAATCTAACTGATACTTTAGGAGAAGTATTATTCAAAGAACGTAAAACTCAACTCAGAATCGCAGAAACTGAAAAATACCCTCATGTTACTTTCTTTTTCAATGGAGGAAATGAAATCCCTTTTCCCGGAGAAGAAAGAATTCTTTGCCCTTCTCCAAAAGTAGCAACATATGACATGAAACCTGAAATGAGTGCTTATGAAGTTAAAGATAAAGTCATTGAAAAAATTAAAAATAAAAATTCGCCTGATTTCATTTGCTTAAATTTTGCAAATCCCGATATGGTAGGACATACTGGGAAAATTAAAGCCGCCGTAAAAGCTTGTGAAACCGTAGATAAATGCTTACAAGAGATTGTCCCTATTTCAATCAAAAATAATTATTCTTTATTAATTATTTCTGATCATGGAAATTGTGAAAAGATGAAAAATGATGATGGTTCACCAAACACTTCACATACGCAAAATCCAGTTCCAATTATTTTAATTGATAAAGATTATAAGCACATTAAAGATGGTATTCTGGCAAATGTTGCTCCAACAATTTTAAAATTAATGAATATTAAAAAGCCTTCTTCAATGAAGGAAGAATCAATAATTTAAAAAAATGATTAATAAATTTTATTTTATTTTACTGATTTTATTGGTCTCATGTGAAAACAATCAAAATCAAAAACCTTTGCCTGTAGAATATGATAAAACTATTGAGGGTGAAATAATCCTTTTAGGTAAAATAAATCGTGCAAATCTCGAACAATCAGAGCATGTTGAATGGTTCAAAAAAGAATATGATTTCTACAAGGTAAAAAATCAATGGGCAGAGTCTGTTAAAGAACATTTTAAGGGCATAAATTTAAAATTATTTATGGGTACTTGGTGTGAAGACAGTGAGAGGGAAGTTCCAGCAATTTTTAAACTTTTAGATGCAGTAAATTTTGATCAAAATAAAATTGATATTTATGCTATGTCTGAAGAAAAAACAACTCCTGAAAATTTTGAAAATGGACTAAATATTATAAAAGTTCCAACACTAATTTTTTATAAAAATGGCAAAGAATTAAATAGGTTTGTAGAGTTTTCAATTGTTTCACTAGAAGATGATATAAAAAAAATAGTTAGTGGAGAAAAATATCAGCACGCTTATTATAGCCAATAATATTTATGATCAAATTAAAAACACTTGAGCAAATAGAATTAATTAGAGAAAGTGCTTTAATAGTTTCAAAAACTTTGGGGATGATCGCTGATGAAATTCGCCCTGGTATAACAACTATAGAATTGGACAAAATGGCAGAGAAATTTATTAGAGATCATGATGCTGAACCAGGATTTTTGGGGCTTTATGATTTTCCAAATACGCTTTGTGTTAGCCCCAACGAACAAATAGTTCACGGCATACCAAATGATATTCCGCTTAATGATGGTGATATACTTTCTGTAGACTGCGGTGTTTTAAAAAATGGTTTTTATGGAGATCATGCTTACACATTTGAGGTTGGTGAAGTTCTCCCAGAAACTAAAAGATTGCTTGAAGTAACTAAAAAATCTCTTTATGTTGGAATTTCTAATTTTAAATTAGGCAATCGAGTCGGTGATCTCGGTTTTTCAATACAAAAGTACGCTGAAAAAAATGGGTATGGGGTTGTAAGAGAGCTTGTAGGACATGGACTAGGAGAAAAAATGCATGAAGATCCTGAAATTCCAAATTACGGAAAATCTGGAACCGGAAAAAAATTTAAAAATGGAATGGTCATTGCTATAGAGCCTATGATAAATCAGGGATGTAAAGAAATTCAAAAATTAAATGATGGGTGGACAATCATTACAAAGGATAAAAAGCCAAGTGCACATTTTGAACATAATGTAGCTCTAATAGATGGCAAACCAGAACTTTTATCTACTTTCAAGTATATATATGAATCTATTGGCATAGATAGTAAAGAAGAAAAACCATTTACAATAAATTGAAAATTAATGAAACTTTTGCTTTCAATTTTGCCAAGACCTTTACTAATTAGATTGAGTGTTTTTTTTCTTCCAATTATAAAAATATTGTATAGAGGAAACAAATTCACCGATCCTATTGACGGAAGAAGCTATAGAAAATTTCTTCCATACGGCTATAAAAAATTAAGACCCAATGCTCTCTCCCCTGGAACTCTTTCTCTAGAAAGACATAGACTACTTTGGCTGTATCTAAAAAGAGAAACGGCTTTTTTGAAAGATAAAAAAAAAGTGCTCCACATAGCACCTGAACAAGCATTATATAAAAAATTTAAAAAAATTGAGTTTTGGGATTATATAACTCTTGATCTAAATTCACCACTTGCAGATATTAAAGCTGATATTACTAATCTACCTTTTGATGATAACATTTTTGATCTAATTATTTGTAATCATGTTCTAGAACATATACAGGATGATATAATTGCTATAAAAGAAATCTATCGGGTACTTAAAAAAAATGGTCTTGCAATTATGCAAATACCTATTGACATTAAACGTATAAAAACATTCGAAAATCCTGAAATTAAGAGCAACAAGGAAAGAGAAGAATTGTTTGGTCAATATGATCATGTAAGAGTCTATGGGAAAGATTTTTTTGAGAGACTCAAAAGTGTTGGTTTTAAAACAAAAAAAATAAATTATACTAAAGAGTTGTCGAAAGAAGAAATCAAAAAGTTTTCAATAATTAAAGGCGAAATAATTCCAATTGGTGTTAAATGAGACAGGAAACAAATTTATTTTATTTCCATCCAGATGATTTTATCTGAACTAATTCTTTATCTTCAGAAATAAACCAACTGGCTTCAATATTTATATTTTGATCAATAACTTTTCTTCCAATATCCAATGGCATAACCATCAATGCAGTAGCAAAAGCATCAGCAACAATACAAGATGGAGCAATAACTGAAACGCTAAGAATATTAGAATTTAATGCCAATCCATTCTTAGGGTTAATAGAGTGAACAAATTTTTCGCCGGTCAAACTGTCTATTAAAAATTTATTATAATTTCCAGAAGTAGCAATAGCATGGTCACTTATTTTATAGGTTTCAATAAATTTATTTTTAATTTCTCTTTGCGGAAAACTAATCCCTATTTTCCATTTTTCCTTTGAAACAGGGTTTATACCTTTAGCTCTGATTTCTCCTCCAATTTCAACTAATAAATTTTCACTTCCTAAAGAAACCAGATATTGATATATACAATCAACAGTATATCCCTTTGCAATTGCGTTAAAATCAATATATGTATGAGGGTATCTTTTTAAAATTCTATTATCTGTTGTCATTTCTATCTTATCTAACCCTACCCCATCCATTAAACTATCAATAACAGAAGAGTCAACTTTAATGTTAAATTTTTTCGGGCCAAATCCATAAGCATTGACTATAGATCCAACCGTAGGATCAAAATAGCCATTTGTAGCCTCCCATATTTCTTTTGATTTTACATAAACTTTTCTGAAATGTTTATCAACTTTTACCAAAGTATCCCCATTATTTATTCTTGATATATCAGAATTTGAGATATAAGTTGATAATGAATTATTAATTTCAAAAAAGATTGAATCTATTGCATTTTGAACTTTTAAACGATCAATATTTAATCGTTCATATTTGACACTATAGAACGTTCCCAATGCATTTCCGTTATGAGTCTCTAATTTATTAGAATTACAACTTGAATAAATTAAAATAACAAACAAGGAAAATGCCTTAATTGAATAATGCATTTATTAAAATAATTTAAATATTATCCTCCAAAATCATCAAAGCGAACATTTTCTGGGGGAACACCAAAATCATCAGCCATCTTTTCCACAGCTTGATTCATCAATGGAGGACCACAAAAATAAACTTCGATATCCTCAGGCGACTCATGCTTTGATAAATAATAATCAATTACAACTTGATGAACGAATCCAGTAAAACCATCTCCCTTTTTATCATCAAGACTCTTTTTTTCAACCCATTTGTCCTCAGGCAGTGGCTCTGATAGAGCTATATAAAATTTAAAGTTTTTAAAATCTTTCTCCAATGCTTTGAAGTGATCAATGTAAAAAAGTTCTCTTTTAGATCTACCTCCATACCAAAATGTAACCTTTCTTCCAGTTTTTAGGGTCCTAAATAGCTCATATAGATGAGACCTCATGGGAGCCATACCGGCACCTCCTCCAACATATAACATCTCAGAATCTGATTCATTAATAAAGAATTCTCCAAAGGGTCCTGAAATAGTTACCTTATCGCCTGGTTTTCTTGAAAAAATATAAGAAGAAGCTATTCCAGGGTTTACATCCATCCATCCATTTTTATTTCTATCCCATGGAGGCGTAGCTATTCGAACATTTAGCATAATTTCTTTACCTTCAGCAGGATATGAAGCCATTGAATAGGCCCTTTCAACTGTTTCAGGATTTTTCATTTTTAAAGGCCACAAATTAAATTTGTCCCACTCCAATTTGAATTTATCTTGATCCTCTGGGTGTTCTTCAGGATGAGCAGAAATATCAATATTTTTATAATCTATATCACACCTCGGTATTTCAATTTGTATATATCCTCCTGCTTTGTAATTCATTTCCTCGGGAATTTCTATCACAAATTCTTTTATAAATGAAGCGACGTTCCAATTTCTTACAACTGTTGCCTCCCATTTCTTTATCCCAAAGACCTCTTCAGGCACTTCTATAGTCATATCTTCTTTTACCTTTACTTGACATCCTAATCTCCACCCATCAGCAATTTCCTTTCTTGAAAAATGGGGGACTTCAGTAGGGAGAATTTCACCTCCTCCATCTAATACTCTACATCTACATTGGATACATGTTCCTCCTCCTCCACAGGCTGATGGCAGAAATATTTTACTATTGCCTAATGTTGTTAATAGTGTTCCTCCAGAATTAACCTCAACATTATTTTCATCGTTAATCTTAAGTTTTACTGGGCCAGATGGAACAAGTTTTGCTTTTGCAAATAAAAGCATTGAGACTAAAATAAAAGTTGCTGTGAAAAAAACTATTATACTAGAAATAATATAAGTTAATAATGAAACTTCTACATCCATAAATATTAAATTTTGATTCCCATAAAGCTTAAAAAGCCTATAGCCATTAAACCTGTTACAATAAAAGTAATACCTAACCCTCTTAGAGGTGCAGGAACATTTGAATAAAGAATTTTTTCTCTAATTGCTGCAATTGCTACGATAGCTAATAACCAGCCAATACCAGAACCAAAACCATAAGTTAATGATTCAAATATATTAGAGAATTCTTTTTGTTGCATAAATAAAGAGCCTCCTAAAATAGCACAATTAACAGCAATTAGAGGTAAAAAAATACCCAGGCTTCCATAAAGAGCTGGAACAAATTTTTCAACTATCATTTCAACCAGTTGAACCATAGAGGCAATTACAGCAATAAACATTATAAAGCTTAAGAAAGATAAGTCTAGTTCAACAAATTGTGGATCATTTGGATCTATCCATTTTAGTGCGCCAGGGCTTAACAAATATTCATATAGTAAATAATTTATTGGAACTGTAACTGATAAAACAAAAACTACAGCTAAACCTAGACCAAGTCCAGTTTGAACTGTCTTTGAAACAGCTAAATACGAACACATCCCAAGAAAATAGGCAAAAACCATGTTTTCAATAAAAATACTCTTGACAAATAAATTTAAATATGTTTCCATCTCTAATTCTTTTCTATAAGTTTACGATTTTTTGATCTTTGAAACCAAATATAAACACCTACTATTATAAGCGCCATAGGAGATAAAAGCATTAAACCATTGTTTTCATATCCTAACTCATAAACTGATTCAGGAATTACCTGGAATCCATAAAGTTTTCCAGATCCAAAAAGTTCTCTAAAAAAAGCGACTACTATTAGAATTAATCCATAACCAGCAGCATTTCCTATACCATCTAAAAAAGATCTCCATACATTATTCCCAAGAGCAAATGCCTCCAATCGTCCCATTACAATACAATTTGTTATAATCAGACCTATAAAAATAGAGAGCTCTTTGTAAACATCATATGCATAAGCCTTGAGGATTTGATCAACTAAAACTACCATTGAAGCTACTACAACTAATTGTACAATTATTCTAATTCGATTAGGAATCAAATTTCGCAACAATGAAACAATAACATTACTTGCCCCCATAACAGCTACTACTGAAAGGCTCATAACAACAGCTGGTTCTAATTGAACGGTAATTGCCAATGCTGAGCATATTCCTAATACTTGAACAGTAATCGGATTATTGTCATCTAAAGGATCGCTTAATAAAACCCGATTTTTTTTTGAAAATAAGGGTTCTCTTTCTTTATTTATAAATAATAATGAACTCTTCTTTTTGTTTATTGATTTATTACTGTCTTTGCTCATATATCTAATTTATTAAAATATGGAAGATAATGTCTCATTCTTTCAAGAATCATATCAGAGACTCCATCACCAGTTATTGTAGCTCCTGAAATTGCATCTACCTCATGATCTTCCTTGTCAAGATTTTTTGGATCATTATTAGTTTTAGAGACATTTATTCCAACTAAATCACCATTGACATCAAAGAGCTTCTCCTCTTTAAATAGGTCTTGGAACCACTGCTGTGAAATTTCAGCTCCAAGACCAGCAGTTTCTCCTTTATGATCAAAAATAATTCCCTCAATAGTATTTTTATCTTCTCTCAAGGCTACATAGCCCCAGATTGCATCCCAAAGACCAGCACCTCTTAGAGGTATAACATAATATTTATCTTCCTTAACTTGTGCTATAAATACCGGGAAACGTTGTTCTGAAAGAGGTTTTTTAATTTCTCTGATTAATTTTATTGAAAAAGCTGATACCGAATTATCAATGTTTCCTTCTTGATCCAATGAAATTTCTTCTTTAATATGTTTTTTATATAATTCTTCAGCCCCATCTCTACTTGTAT
>CETH01178555.1_pt1 | contig 23543 bp, 22 predicted proteins | sample 361461 | NCBI WGS metagenome assembly CETH01 (sample SAMEA2622695, study PRJEB7988) | marine metagenome | isolation source: saline water (ENVO:00002010), including
ATCATCTACGATTTGGTTGACGACCTAAAATCAATGCTGACCGGAATGCTGGCTCCTCAGATCCGCGAAACCTTCCTTGGAAATGCCGCTATTAAGGAAGTGTTCACCATCACTAAGGTGGGCCGTGTCGCCGGTTGTGAGGTCACTGAGGGTGTGGTGCGGCGCGGTAGCAGCGTGCGTCTGCTTCGAGATGATGTTGTCATCCACGAGGGTACGCTGTCGACTCTTAAGCGCTTTAAGGATGAAGTCCGAGAAGTGACCCAGGGTTTCGAGTGCGGAATGGCGTTTGAGAATTACCAGGATATAAAGGATGGTGATGTGATCGAATGTTTCGATGTCGAGGAAATCGCGCGAACACTCGATTGAGTTAGATCTGCTGGCTCGATCTGGCACTGCCCTCGCCAAGGGCGTTAAAGAGAGGTCATAATGAAGCGCGGTGAATCCAAATCCCGCAGCCAGCGGCAGTTACGTGTCGGTGAAGTCATTCGGCATGCGCTGTCGCAGATGCTTAATCTCGGTGAAGCCCACGATCCGGGTCTCGATGGCGTGTCGATCACCGTTACCGAAGTGCAAATCAGCCCTGATCTGAGTAACGCCACTGCGTTCGTGATGCCGCTGGGTGGAGCCGATGCAGACCCTATCCTAGAAAGTCTGAATCGAGCGGCGCCGTTTTTCCGCCGCCGAATCGCGGCACAGATCAATATGCGGCGTCTGCCTACTTTGTATTTTCAGTTGGACGAGAGTTTTGATAACGCTAGCCATATCGGCTCGCTTCTGCGGTCTCCGGCCGTCGCCGTGGATGTGGACGGCGACCTAGAAGATGTCAGCGGCGCCAGTGACGATGAGCCGTAGCCGAAAGGGCCGGCCGGTAAATGGCTGGCTAGCAGTCGACAAAGCGATTGGGTTCTCTTCTATGCAGGTGGTAGGGCGCGTCCGCAATCTGCTCGATGCTCAAAAAGCCGGTCATGCCGGGACCCTGGACCCCCTTGCCAGCGGCGTATTGCCAATAGCGTTGGGCGAGGCAACGAAAACGGTCCCCTACGTAATGGAAAGCGTTAAGACCTATAAATTTACAGCTTGTTTCGGGGAAGGCCGCGATACCGATGATCTCGAGGGTCGAGTTTTTGAGACCAGTGATCGCCGACCTGACGATAGCGAAATTCAGTATGCGCTTAGAAACTTTACGGGTGTGATTTCCCAGGTGCCGCCCTTGTATTCGGCGATAAAAATCGGAGGGCAGCGATCGTATAAACGAGCCCGTGCGGGTGAAGCTGAATTACCGGCTGCCCGACCTGTGGAAGTAAGCCGTTTAGAGCTTGTGGACCGACCGGATCCTGATCACGCGGTGTTTGAAGTTGATTGCGGTAAAGGGACATATATCCGTAGCCTTGCCCGCGATCTTGGTAAGGTTCTCGGAACAGTGGCACACGTGTCGGAATTGCGCCGCACGCGGTGTGGGCCATTCCATGAAAAAGATGCGATTTCTCTGGATACATTAGCGGGATCCGTGCTATGTGCCCCTCCGCAAGAAAGTTTACTAGATGTTATGACCGCGCTGGACGACATCCCGGCGCTGGCCATGACGGCAACCCAGGCTCGATATCTGCGTCATGGACGCGCGGTGCGGGTGCGGAGCGGCAGCGCGATCTTCGTCGATGGTACCCAGTTGGATACCATATGTGATGGGGATGTGTTGTGTGCCATGTCAGGGGATACCCCGGTCGCGCTCGCCCGTCTCGAAGGAGAGGAAATTCGGCCGTTGAGGGTTTTTAACCTTGAAGGCGCTTCTAAAGAAAGCGCGGAAATGGAGTAGAAGATGTCGATTACACAAGAACGCAAAGCGGCGCTTATTGCTGATTATTCAACTGGAGAACATGATACCGGTTCGCCCGAGGTGCAGGTCGCGATTCTGTCTGAACGTATCGGTAAACTGACTGAGCATTTGAAAGAACATAAAAAGGATTTCCACTCGCGTCGTGGTTTGCTGATGATGGTTGGACAGCGTCGGCGCCTATTGGACTACCTCAAGCGCAAAGATCACTCGCGCTACGAGACACTGATTGGCCGCTTAGGGCTCCGGCGCTGATCCATAAGCCGATTTGCATTGATGTCCCGGTTGAGTTCGCAATCCCGCGAAGGGCGATCGGTACATAAACGCAATCGGAAAATTGCTGCGGCCATGGGGGCCGCGCGAAGTCCGGCAAGGGTTCGAACGCCCGTCGGCCGTATTCTGCAAACAGTGGATGCGAAACCCGGTCTGACCGCGTAGGGCGGCGAACCTGAGGAAGGAATGGAAGAGATGTTCACTGTAAATCGGAAAGAAATCGAATGGGGCGGTCGACCGCTTGTGATCGAAACTGGGAAAATTGCCCGTCAGGCTGATGGCGCGGTCATGGTAACCTATGGCGAAACTAAGGTGTTATGCACCGCAGTGGCACAGAAAATGCCCAAGCCGGGAATCGATTTTTTCCCCCTGACGATCAACTATCAAGAAAAAACATTTGCTGCCGGTAAAATTCCCGGCGGTTTCTTTAAACGCGAGGGGCGCCCATCGGAAAAGGAGACGTTGACATCGCGTCTGATCGACCGGCCACTTCGGCCCCTATTTGCGGAAGGTTTTCGAAATGAAACTCAGGTTATATGCACGGTTGTCGCACATGATCTGGAAAATGATCCTGACATTGCCGCGTTAGTCGGTTCGTCCGCCGCGCTAACGATTTCGGGTATTCCCTTTATGGGACCGATCGGCGCCGCGCGAGTTGCTTATATAGATGGCGATTACGTGCTGAACCCTATGCAGGAGCAGATGGAAAACACCGACCTAGACATGGTAGTGGCCGGAACTACGAATGCGGTCAACATGGTCGAGTCTGAAGCCAACGAGCTTTCTGAGGACGTAATGCTGGGTGCGGTAATGTTTGCACACAAGTCGTTCCAACCGGTGATAGATATGATAGTCAGCTTGGCCGAGGAATGCGCCAAGGAACCGTGGGACCTACCGGAACCAGCCGCGGATCAAGAAGATCTATTAGCTCGCGTAGCTGCCGCTGCGGAATCTGGTCTGCGAGAAGCTTATACCGAAACGGTTAAGCAAGTACGCGTTGAAAGAATAGGAGCGGCAAAGGAAGTGGCCATGGAATCCTTCGCCGATGAGGATGAAGCTATTCAGGACCGCGCCAAAGGAATGTTGAAAACGGTGGAAAAAAATATCGTCCGCAATGCCATTCTTGATACCAAGAAGCGAATAGACGGTCGTGACCTCGAAACTGTGCGTCCGATTGAGGCTGAAGTTGGTATTCTGCCTCGTGCGCATGGGTCGGCGCTATTTACCCGTGGGGAAACTCAGGGCCTCATAACCGCGACGCTTGGCACCGGCCAAGATGAACAGATCATCGATGCACTCGAAGGTGAGTATCGAGAACACTTTCTTCTCCACTACAACTTCCCTCCCTATTCGGTCGGTGAAGCTAGCTTCCTTCGCTCCCCTGGTCGTCGTGAAATCGGTCATGGCAAGCTCGCTTGGCGGGCGATCCGTGCGCTACTCCCGAGCAAGGAAGATTTCCCTTATACTATGCGTGTAGTGTCGGAAATTACTGAATCCAACGGTTCATCTTCGATGGCGACGGTCTGTGGTACCTCGCTGTCGCTTATGGATGCAGGTGTTCCGCTGCGCCGCCCCTGCGCAGGTATTGCCATGGGGCTGATCAAAGAAGAAGAAAGATTCGCTGTTTTGTCGGATATTCTTGGTGATGAGGATCACCTCGGCGACATGGACTTTAAGGTGGCTGGCACCGAAGAAGGGATTACCGCCCTACAGATGGATATCAAGATCACCGGTATAACCGAGGAGATCATGCAGGTTGCGCTGGACCAGGCGAAAGGTGGTCGTCTCCACATTCTTGGCGAAATGTCCAAGGCACTCACCAGCGGACGTGAAGAGGTGAGCGATTTTGCCCCAAGGATAACGACCTTCTCTATCCCGAAAGAAAAGATACGAGAAGTTATCGGTACCGGAGGTAAGGTTATCCGGGAAATCTGCGAAGAAACCGGGGCCAAGGTCGATATAGAAGACGATGGTACGATCAAGGTTTCGTCGGTGGATAATGCGGCCAGTGAAGCCGCCGTCAATTGGATCAAAGGGATTGTTGCGGAGCCGGAAATTGGCCACATATATGTGGGGAAGGTGGTTAAAGTTGTCGACTTCGGCGCATTCGTTAACTTTATGGGTTCACGCGACGGTTTGGTTCACATCTCCGAACTGGAGAATCGCCGGGTCGGCAAGGTGACTGATGTAGTTAATGAGGGTGATGAAGTTAAGGTTAAGGTTCTGGCCGTAGATGATCGCGGTAAAGTTCGGCTATCGATGAAAGTTGTCGATCAGGAAACTGGAGAAGATATCTCCGGTAAAGATAAAGATGAGATAAAAGCCGAAGAAGCTGAAAGCTGACCTATCCTAATTCGATCAGTCTCCACTAATTTACATATTGGGGACTGGTCGTTCTCGAAACGCTTCATATACTAATGTCTATATAGAATAGCTTTTCGGGAGAAACGCCCTGAAACCCCTGCGGCCCATTGTCATTTCCGGCAAGGAGGTAGCCCCCTTGGTTGAGGGGGGCAAAGGGATTGCTGTATCCAACGGTGAAAGCTCTGGTGCCTGGGCCGCGGCTGGCGGGGTTGGTACATTTTCCGGTGTCAATGCTGATTCTTATGACAAAAATGGCAATCTAATTCCGGTCACATACCAAGGCCGCACGCGGCGAGACCGGCACGAAGAACTCATTGCCTACGCAATTCAAGGTGGCATTGCCCAAGCACGCATCGCCCATGATATGGCTGGTGAGGAAGGGCGCATACACATGAACGTGCTTTGGGAAATGGGTGGAGCGGAGAGGGTACTGGACGGAGTATTGACGGGCGCTCGGGGCCTAATCCATGGGGTTACCTGCGGGGCCGGTATGCCTTACAAGATCGCACAAATTTCAGCCAGCTATGGGGTTTTTTACTACCCGATTATTTCCTCGGCCCGCGCATTCCGGGCTCTCTGGAAAAGATCTTATCATAAGTTTCCCGAATGGCTTGGCGGCGTGGTCTATGAGGACCCTTGGCGTGCTGGCGGCCACAACGGTCTATCAAATAGTGAAGATCCAGAAACCCCTGAAGGTCCTCGCCCGCGCGTGGCAGAATTGCGTAAGGTTATGAACCAACTTGGTCTCCAACAGGTACCCATCCTAATGGCTGGTGGGGTCTGGTATCTCCGAGACTGGGAAGACTGGATAGAGGATCCAGATATTTCACCCATTGCCTTCCAGTTTGGTACACGCCCTCTCCTGACCCAAGAAAGCCCAATCTCAGACCAGTGGAAGCGCCGTCTTCTTGACCTAGAGGAAGGTGACGTATTTTTGAATAAATATAGTCCTACTGGTTTCTATTCCTCCGCGGTGCGGAACGATTTTCTAAGAGAGTTAAAGGAGCGCTCCGACCGGCAGATTACCTTTGCTGAGCACCCGATCGGGGAACTAAACGAGGAATTCCAGATTGGCCTGCGCGGCCGAAAGATTTTCGTTGCGGCGAGAGACAAGAAACGGGCCAATGATTGGATGTCCGAAGATTTCACCGAAGGTATGCGGACCCCCGACTCGACGGTAATCTTCGTGACGTCGGGCATGGCGAAACAAATACATACCGATCAGTCTGACTGCATGGGTTGTCTGTCGCAGTGTAAGTTTTCAAACTGGGCTCAGAATGAGTCGGGGACGACAGGCCGTCGTCCGGATCCTCGATCCTACTGTATCCAGAAAACGCTGCAGGATATTGTACGCGGAGAGAATGTTGACCAGCAGCTGATGTTCGCTGGTCATAACGCCTATAAATTTAGGGCGGACCCGTTTTACTCGAACGGCTACATTCCGACGGTTAAGGAACTGATGGACCGCCTGCATACTGGTGATTGAACGGCACAACGCTATCCCGATCCCATAGATATTCTCATGAACTTTCGTCATTGGGGTGGCGATCTTGGTTTTTACAACTCTGGGGCCGCCGGAACGGCGTGGACCGGCCTCACTTAATCGTCTCATCCGAATAGACACCCCAGATATGGGTGCGACGCATCCAGCCTCGGCGTTTACCGACTTCCAAGTGGCACCAATGCCCCGAACACTCGAGAATATAGCCGATGACTTTTTCCATGACCCGCGCGGTCAGCAACGAATTAGCATCAGGGTCTAGACGGAGAGGCTGGAGTCCGCCTGTAACGACGACAGTTCGCTTACCTGACAGCATAGAGCGGTGCACCCAACCCTCTGTACCCTGCCAGTCGCGTACCTTTCGCCAATTTTCGAACTCAGCAGTAATTTCGACCGGCATACCACGGCAAATAAATATCCAATCGACTGGATACCGGATACCAGGTCCAGTCCGAAGGTACACTTCATTAGCGCGTAACGACGCATAGCGTGGCAGGGGAAAGCCCGTTTCGGAAACGGCGGCAAAGGGCACCAACAAAAGGATCAGACCGCAAAGAATAGTAGATATCAATCGCTTCACAATATACAACATGAACGAATTATAAACTGCAACGGCCCTTCCTTCTATCGGGAAACATACCTAGACAACTGTTGTCCTCCCTGATACTCCAAAGGCGATCTTGATGGAGCGCGGCCGAAATATGGCCAAAGGTAAAACAGTTGTCGTTGTTACGCGGCGCCTTCCGCGCGACGTAGAAACACGTATGAAAGAGCTTTTTGAACCAAGATTCACCGTTTCGGATTTGCCAATGTCATCGAATCAGATTATCGAGGCATGTAACGGGGCTGGAGTTCTTGTCCCGACGGTCACCGATCGGATAGACGCGGATCTTATCGGTCGACTGCCCGACTCGATCCAACTCATCGCCAATTTTGGGGCGGGTGTAAACCATATCAATATCGAATCGGCAGCCGCGAGAAAAATAGTTGTTACCAACACGCCGGGCGTACTAACCGACGATACCGCGGACATGACGGCCTGTTTATTATTGGCTGCGCCAAGACGGCTGGTAGAGGGAGAGCGTTTGATTCGATCCGGCAAATGGAAAGGCTGGGCGCCTACGTTTATGATTGGCAACCGTATATCCGGTAAACGGATCGGCATCATCGGTATGGGCCGGATTGGCCAAGCGCTCGCTATACGCGTTAAGGGATTTGGTATGGCTGTACACTATCACAATCGTCGCCGTTTGCATGAAGACCGTGAGCGTGAGCTCGAAGCGACATACTGGGACGATCTCAATCAAATGCTTCCACACATGGATTTCATCTCAATAAATTGTCCTCATACTAAGGAAACCCACCACCTGCTAGACGCGGAGCGCTTGGCCTTACTCAAACCACATACGTTTTTAGTCAACACGGCTCGTGGTGAAATCATCGACGAGAAAGCCCTCGCACGCCTGATTGCAGAAGGAAAAATTGCCGGCGCGGGGTTAGATGTTTATGAACGAGAGCCCAAGATCGAACCTGCTCTTTTAGCGCTCGAAAATGTCGTACTTGCTCCGCATCTTGGCTCCGCGACACTGGAAGGACGGATCGCGATGGGTGAAAAGGTAATCGTAAATATCAAAAGCTTCTTAGATAATCACCGACCGCCGGATCGGGTCTACGAAGTTTAGAGTCACCTCTGCCTTGGCGGATCAGATATAGAGCATGGCCCCATTCTTTGACGCGTCCGCAAGAAAACTGACGGCGCTTCCTTCAGTGATGGTGATATCATTTCTTAATTGTTCGCGCTTAATCGACATTGCGCGCATACCCATCTCGCAGACCATAAACTGGGCTTTCATTTCGGCGCACACAGCAACAAGTCCTTCGAAAGTTGCAAGATTCATCTCTGCAAGTATTTTTTCTCGCGGCACGTCGGCAAATCGAGGAACCAATGCCCGTGTACCTTCCATAGCGAAAAATAGGGTGACGGGCTTACCTACGGCCAGCGCAGCGCTTGCTAGGACAAGACCGTAATGAACCCGGTCGAAATCATTCGATTGGATAATCAGCGAAAGTTTGTCGGGAGAAGTGATCATGCCGCATAGGCAGATAGATCGGTGATTGAGGGCGTATCTCCGCAGAGTGGGCACAACGGGTTCCGCGGAAGCTTCATTCTCTGGAAGTTTATGGCAAGTGCGTCGTAAATCAGAAGCGATCCGGCGAGGCTATCCCCTATCCCAATGATTTCTTTCAGCACCTCCACCGCCTGCAGAGAACCCACTGTGCCGGCAAGCGCTCCCAAGACTCCGCCCTCGGCGCACCTTGTTGTTAGCTCGGGCGCTGGCGCTTCCCGATACAGACAGCGATAGCATGGCTCACCATGGCCGAGACCAGAGCGAAATGTCGCGATCTGACCTTCAAATCCCAGTATCGCGCCGGAAACTAGTGTTTTCCCCGCTAGATGACATGCATCGTTCACCAGAAAGCGGGTATCAAAATTATCGCTTCCATCCGCGACGATGTCGTATGGTCCCATCAATTCATCCACATTATCTACTGTTAATCTCGTGTGATGCGCCACGAAGGATATATCCGGGTTGATCGCTGCCACCGTTTTTCCGGCGCTGTCGACCTTAGACCCACCGATTCGGTCCGTAGCATGTATCACTTGGCGCTGCAGGTTAGATAGATCGACCGTGTCATCGTCCACTACCCCCACAGACCCTACGCCGGCTGCGGCGAGATACATCAAGAGCGGCGCGCCTAGCCCGCCCGCGCCGATAACCAGGACTTGCGATTCAAGTAGCCTGCTCTGACCTGTGCCGCCGACCTCAGGGAGCACGATATGTCGAGCATATCGTCGAATCTGGTCTTCCGAGAAATCCATCAGTGGGGCCTAATCAGATGCCGGTCGAGCCAAATCCGCCGCCTCCCCGGGCCGTATCCGGCAGGGTATCGACCTCCGCGAACTGGCCTTGGGTGACTGGGGCGATCAGTATCTGTGCAATACGCATACCGCGTTGGATAATAAACTCTTCATCGCCTAGATTGATCAGGATAACCTTCACCTCGCCGCGATAATCAGCGTCCACGGTGCCGGGTGTATTCAGAACGGTGATGCCGTTTTTGGCGGCCAAGCCAGATCTCGGTCGAATTTGAGCTTCGTATCCGGAGGGCAGCGCCAACGCTAAACCAGTAGGGATCATGGCGCGCTTGCCTGGCGCTAACGAGACGGGTAAATCGACTGCGGCTGGGACATCCATTCCTGCCGATTGTGCGGTCTCGTACATGGGTAAGGGGAGGTCAGCATTGTGAGGGAGGCGGGTGACGGCAATTTCGACTGTATTCATTACGAGGCCCCAGGCATAGTTTTAAAATGCTGGACGATGCGATCCGCAAGGCGGTTGGCTACGTCGGTTTTGGCAAGTGGCGGCCAGTTTTCAACACCTTCTGTGGTGACGAGATGAACTGTATTTACGTCGCCACCAAAGGTACCAGTGCCGAGGGACACGTCATTCGCGACGATCCAATCACATCCTTTACTGGTGCGCTTAGCCAAGGCATTGGCCACAATATTATCCGTTTCGGCAGCAAATCCAATAACTAGTTCTGGGCGTTTGTTTTTTGAGTTTGAAATTGCGCGAAGAACGTCCGGATTCTCAACCATATCAAGGCTTGGAGGCAAGCCGTCCTTGAGTTTCTTGAACTTCCGGATGCCTTTCTGCGCTGGACGCCAGTCCGCGACGGCGGCAGCGCAGACCGCAATATCAGCCGGCAGAACCGAAATTGTGGCATCGTACATATCCTGCGCCGACTCGACGTGGACAATTTCCACACCCTTGGGGTCCGGTTCGTGGGTCGGTCCGGTTACAAGCGTGGCGCGAGCGCCCAGGCTGGCAAGCCTGGTGGCAATTGCATTTCCCTGTTTTCCGGAAGATCGATTGGCGATATAGCGCACGGGATCTATTGCTTCGTATGTTGGCCCACTAGTTACGATCGCGTGTCGCCCCGCGAGCGGAGCTGAAACGCTAAAATAGCTTTCGATTGTGGTCACGATATCCAGCGGCTCCAACATACGACCCTCTCCGTACTCACCGCAGGCCATTTGACCTTTAGTCGGACCCGCGAAAAGTATACCGCGGGATTTTAGCGTCGATACATTATCCTTAGTTGCCGGATGCTCCCACATCCGTACGTTCATCGCCGGCGCGACCAGTACGTCCTTGTCTGTAGCAATCAGTAATGTCGTTGCAAGGTCGTCTCCGATACCCTGTGCCATTTTTGCTAAAACATTGGTAGTTGCGGGCGCGACGACCACCAGGTCGGCATCTCGCGAAAGCTGAATATGGCCCATCTCCGCTTCGTCTGTTAGGGAGAAAAGATCTCGATAGACTTTGTCTTCGCTAAGTGCAGAAATCGACAACGGGGTAACGAATTGGGTTGCGGATTCAGTAACAACGCATCGTACCGACGATCCATGTTCCCGAAGGCGGCGAATTAGATCGAGACTCTTATAAGCCGCGATCCCGCCAGAGATGATTAAAAGTATGCGTTTGCCGTGGAGCATTTAGCACCTCCACCATAGCCGGAAAGGCGGTAACCTAGTGATTTAGAAGCATTTCGGCAACCAAATGTCGCTAGTGTAGGAAAGACACTACGAAAAGTAGGACCGCTGACGGAACCAACCAGAATTGCCATCCGCCAAGCCGCTTGCGGCCTTTCCCAAGAGATTCCAATGAGGATGGGTCGATCTGGATACCGTATCGCGTAGCGCGATTCAGTGAACCCTCCATTTCTGAAATGGCATAGGGCAGACGCTCCAAGATATCCAGCATTGAATTAGTAGCATCGCGAATACGGGCCTCCGGGCCCATATGTTCGATCATCCAATCCTCGATCAATGGCCGCGCAAGTTCCCACATATTTACTTTAGGGCATAGCTGCCGCCCTACGCCCTCTGCCACTAGCATAGTTTTTTGCAGCAGTAACAACTGAGGTTGGACCTCCATCTGGAACTTTTCCGCGACGGCAAAAAGCTGGGCCAGAAGCCGGGCGAGCGAGATATCGCCGAGCGGGAGTCCCAGAATCGGCTCCGCGATAGATCGCGCGGCCTGAGCAAACTCGTCAACTGACTGATCGGCCGGTACATACCCCGCTCGGATGTGTACTGCCGCCACCCTCTGGTAATCCCCAGTCAGGAAGCTATTTAGCATTTCGGCTAGATAATGGCGTGTGCGTTTGTCCAGTCGACCCATGATTCCGAAATCAACAGCATGAAACACACCGTCGTCGTCGATGAAAATATTCCCGGGATGAAGGTCTGCATGAAAGAAACCGTCTCGAAATACCTGTAGAAAGAAGACTTTTGCAAAATTGGCTACGATGTCTTCGGCAGCTTCTTCCGATATGTTGTCGAGGCCAAGCTTGTTCACTGGCGTTGCGTCTACCCATGTTGTGGTCATTACGCGTCGACTTGTGTGGGTCCAGCATACTTCGGGGACAGAGAAACGAGACTCGGAAGAGAAGTTCTCTCTTAACTCGTCCGCAGCGGCAGCTTCGAACCGCAGATCCATCTCGATTTCAACCGACCGAATAATTGTATCAATGACCGCCACCGGCTTCAGACGCCGAAGGTCCGGGCGTGTCTTTTCAATCTTGACCGCTGCCCATCGGGCTAGGTCCAAGTCACGGGCGAAGGCCAATTCGATATCAGGGCGCAAAATCTTAACGGCTACTAGCCTGCCGTCGGTCAGTTTGGCGCGATGCACCTGCGCGATCGACGCCGCAGCGATTGGTTCGGCTTCGAATGTAGCGAACAAACCCTCGATAGGCTTACCCAGTGCATTCTCAATTGCCTGTATCGCGAGCACACCGTCGAACGGCGGTAACTGGTCTTGCAGCAGGCTGAGATCGTTCGCCAGTTCGTCGCCCACAAGATCTGGTCTAACCGACAGAGCTTGGCCCAATTTCACGAAGGCCGGGCCCAACTCTGTAAGTGCGGCAGTAAGGCGTTCACCGGATCGCAAGGCTACGTTGCCACGATTGCGTGGCGCGAGAAACACCGTGCGGATCAAAACCGGCACAAATCTGGGCAGGCCCAAATTTTGGATCGGGAACAGTGCATCGTGTCGAGCAAGCGTCCGGACTGCCGTCACTAACCTGCGAAGATGTCGTAACGACGAGAACATTCTTTAGATTCGCCAGCCGGAATGCTGCCATACAATTCCGCCAGTCAGCGGTGTAGTATTTATATTGCCGAACCCGGCTTCGGCCATTTCTGTCTCCAGAACCTCGGGTGATGGAAACCTTCGAATACTCTCGGCAAGATATTTATATGAGTCACGGTTCCTCGCTACCTTCTGTCCAAGCCAAGGCAGTACATGGAAAGAGTACGCATCGTACAAAGGTTTTAAATGCCCCAACACCGCAGGGCTGAATTCCATGCAGATGAAGTGTCCGCCCGGCTTCAGGATGCGACGCATTTCTTTCAGTGCAGAAGAACGGTGGCTTACGTTCCTTAAACCGAAAACGATAGTACAGGAATCCGCAAACTTGCTGGGGATAGGTAAGGCCGCCGCGTCGCCGCAAATCCGCGCCGGTCCCTCGATTTTTCCTTGATCAAGAGACCGGTTTATGCCGGCGGTCAGCATTTCAAAATTTATATCGCAGATTACTGCTGAGCCGCCCCCGCGTTTTAGGAAGCTCTCCGCGATATCTCCAGTGCCGCCTGCGACATCGATAAGCAATTCGTCGCCGCGTGGGTTGAGCCGGTTCAGCAGTGCGATTTTCCATAGGCGATGCAGGCCACCAGACATCAGGTCGTTCATTAAGTCATACCGCCCGGCCACGGATGAAAAAACATCCCCAACCATCGCTTTATGATTGTCGGGGCTCACCTTCTTAAACCCGAAGTCGATATCGCTAAGCGTACCGTCTGGAGAAACATTTTCATTCAAATCCATGTGTTTGAAGATAGCGTACCAGCGCGGTTACAGCTACCTTCTCTGCATGCCTGAATTGCCGGAAGTAGAAACTGTACGCCGTGCCTTGGCCCAAGAGATGGAGGGTCGTCGTATCGAACACGTTGAGGTCCGACGTCACGACCTGCGTTTTCCTGTTCCAATCGACTTTGCTGATCGGTTGCGTGGCCGAACGCTATTGTCTCTAAGGCGGCGGGCAAAATATCTTGTAGGTACGTTTGATGATAAAACAGTATTGCTTGTTCATCTTGGCATGTCTGGTCGAATGATGATTGAAACTCAGGAGGACCGGTGTTCGCCGGGGCATTTCCTCCGTGGCTTGGGCACACATGGTATCCATGAACATATCATTTTCTGGGTCGGCGATGACACGATTGTGCGGTTCTCTGATCCGCGTCGCTTCGGACTGATGCTTCTGACGACCGCACATGATTTTCCGTCTCATCCGTTAATTCGTCATCTTGGGCCGGAGCCTATAGGCGAGCATTTTACAGGGCCTATTTTGGCGGCGCGGCTCAGAGATAGGAGAACACCCATCAAATCGGCGTTGCTAGACCAACGTGTGGTTGCGGGTGTTGGAAATATATATGCCTGTGAAGCCTTGTTCGATGCAGGAATATCACCTCGGAGAATGGCCTACACCATTCAGGGAACTCGCGCCGCGCGGCTCGCGGTTGCGTTACGCACGGTGCTTAGTTCGGCGATCGAGGCTGGTGGTTCCTCGCTGCGCGATCATGTTGCACCCACAGGCGAACTCGGATATTTCCAATATAAATTCAGCGTTTATGGGCGTGAGGGTGAAACTTGCCTAGGATGCGGCTGTACTATGTTAATAAAGCGTATTACTCAGGCAGGTAGGTCAACTTTCCTATGCACGAAGTGTCAGAGATAAAGGATAGTCCGTTGCGATTGTTAATCTGCAGATGGGTACTTGTAGTCATTTTGCTTGCGCTGCTCACGCGTCCGGCAATATCCCAGACTTTTTTTAGTGCAATCGAGGATTTACCCCTTGCCCCGGGGCTTTCCGAATCGGTGGATGAAGGTGTTCGCTTCGACAGTTTGGATGGGCGGATCGTCACAGCGATAGCCTATGGAGCAGGAGATATCGCCGCATATCGTGGTTTCTACGACAAAGCTTTGCCCTCGCTGGGCTGGCAGCGATATGCGGTAGATGTGTATAGGCGTGACAAAGAGACCCTACGTCTTCAACTTAAACGTGGGATTTCGAATGTCGAAGTACGAATACGTGTCGTTCCGGTCACCCCAGAAAACGCTAGTAAAATGCCCTGAAATGCTTGACGTAGATACGCGTCCGCCTTAATAACCTTCCCGATTCTAAAGGATAAAGTCATGGCAAATACATCCTCCGCTAAAAAGCGGGTACGGCGCGACGAGAGTAAGATTACGGTCAATACCAGCAGGCGGAGCCGTATTCGAACTTATATAAAAAGGGTCGAAACTGCAATCGAGGCCGGCGACAAAGACGCGGCAAATGTGGCACTTAAGGAGGCACAGCCCGAATTGATGCGCGGTGTGACACGGGGGGTCTACAAGAGAAATACAGCAGCCCGGAAAATCTCCCGGCTGTCTCAACGTATAAAATTAATTTGATTCTGCGAAATTTCGGAGATAAGCCTTTAGACTCAAGGGCTTCGTTATCCGGAAGTAGTTTGGTGGTTTAAGGGGCCGGCTTTTAGCCGGCCTTTTGTATTTGGAAAAAGACTCAGAAATCCCCGCCGTTAGGTAATTCGAGATCGTCCACAGGTTATTAAGGTTTCCAATCTGTCAACCCTATAAATTTTTAAGAATCGCAATTTTTTTATGGTCTTCACGTGTTCCAGCCGTTGCACGGTCCACCGGTCGGGGGTACATTGCAGAGTGGGCTCAACAGGGTGATCCGACAAAATAAAGAACTGACATGCGCGTTATTCGGGCTTAATCAGTATAGCCTCGGTTGTTAAAGGGGCCCTTGTTGGTGGATGAAATAAACACCAAGTACTGGAAATAAAACCTAAGTAATGCCGGTGAGTAAAAAGCGTGGTTTGAGGGTCAACTCTGGTCATAAGGGGCAGTTAATGAACGATTCTTCCGCACCTGACAACACCGCTATACAGCGCGCGAGCGGTGCCACTTATGCCGGCGATGTGGATGTAATAATGGCTTGGGAAGCTGTTAAATCGGTGCCGAATTCTGTCTTGGTGGATGTACGGACGGCTGCTGAGTGGAACTTTGTCGGCGTTCCCGACCTCTCTTCTATAGAAAAACAACCAGTTTTAGTTGAGTGGCAGGTTTTTCCGACGATGGATGTAAATGGCGCGTTTGTCGATTCTGTCGCTGAGGCAACGCCTGATAAATCTGCACCGATTTATTTTCTTTGCCGCTCGGGCGCCCGCTCCAAGTCTGCCGCCATAGCGATGACGCAGGTTGGTTATGAGGAGTGCTTCAATATTATACCGGGCTTCGAGGGTCCTCATGATACCGATCAGCATCGAGGTCTGACAGACGGTTGGAAGGCGCGTGGCTTGCCTTGGGTACAGGGGTAGGTCATGGCGAGTCATAAACTCACGCAGGAAATCACCGCCCGCTGGACGCGTGTTCGTGGCGTGCTGCGTGCCGAGGTTGGTGACTCTGCCTACAAAAGCTGGTTGAAACCGCTCGGCTTGGTCGATTTTTCAGAAGGGGTAGTAAAGCTCTCGGTTCCCACCCGGTTTATGCGGGATTGGATAGCCAACCATTACGGCACTCGGATATCCGAATTATGGTGCGAGGGTAATTCACCTGTGATCGACGTGGAAATTTTCGTACTCTCGGAGGCCGAGGATTCCCGGACGCATGATACGCCAAAGGCGCCATCCGAAACCGCGGTTAGTGCGGCGGTAGGTGCGCGCGTGTCGCCTGATCGCGTCGAGGGAGACGTAAGTGCCGCGTTAGATCCCCGGTTTAAGTTCGAGAACTTCGTGGTCGGCAAGCCAAACGAACTCGCCTACGCAGCAGCGCGCCGAGTTGCAGATGCCGAAACGGCCACTTATAATCCGCTTTTCCTCTATGGCGGTGTCGGTTTGGGCAAAACCCACCTCATGCACGCCATTGCATGGCACATTCGTGAACATCAACCGGGTCGTAAGGTGGTCTATCTGTCGGCTGAAAAGTTCATGTACCATTTCATTCGTGCTCTGCGTTTTCAAGACACAATGGCTTTCAAGGAACGCTTCCGCTCGGTCGACGTTCTGATGATCGATGACGTCCAGTTCATCAATGGAAAGGAGTCTACCCAAGAAGAATTCTTCCATACTTTCAATGACCTGGTGGATAATAATCGTCAGGTTGTGGTGTCGGCAGATAAGTCCCCGTCGGATTTGGAGGGCATGGAAGAACGGCTGCGGTCGCGTCTTGGTTGGGGGCTAGTGGCTGATATCCATGCCACCACTTACGAGCTTCGGCTTGGGATCCTGCAGTCCAAGAAAGATGAAATTGGAGCGATTGTGCCCGATAAGGTGTTAGAATTTCTCGCCCACAAGATAACGTCCAGCGTTCGTGAGCTTGAAGGCGCCCTGAACCGTGTCGCGGCGCACGCATCGCTTATCGGTCGCGATATCACGCTGGAAACCTGCCAAGAGGTCCTGCATGATTTATTGCGCGCAAGTGATCGCCGCATTTCTATCGAAGAAATACAGAAACGCGTTGCTGAACATTTCAATATCCGGCTTGCCGATATGCATTCGGCACGACGTTCTCGGGCGATCGCCCGGCCGCGCCAAGTAGCGATGTATTTGGCCAAGCAACTCACTTCTCGGTCGTTGCCAGAAATCGGGCGCAAGTTTGGTGGACGTGACCACACGACTGTGATGCACGCTGTCAAGAAGGTCGAGGAACTGAGAACAAACGATACGACTTTTGCGGAGGATGTCGACCTTCTGAGGCGCATGCTAGAAGGCTAATTTGAAGTCTTGTTAGGCCACGACGGCAGTCTAGAACAGTCAGGTATCTTCACGTTCAGGGTCTGAATAGGCATATTGATTCGCGCTTTGTTCATCGCATTTTCAGATATCTTGTAAGCCCCTGATAAAGCTTGCCTTTTAAGCGCAAGCGGAACGACTGCATTCTCCGAGTTTTCTTGGGATTTCAAGGGCTTGTGGTATAGTTTGCGATGGTTTCCAAGCTTCCCTGAAGCTGCGGGGCCCGCGAGGGCTTTCGGATTAGGCGGCAAGGGAACCTCCAGTTGGCCCCAACAAGAGCGAGAGCCGATTTAAAGTCATGCAATTCACTATTGAACGCAGTACTCTACTGAAGTCCCTAACGCACGTTCAGGGGGTCGTTGAAAGAAGAACCACTATTCCCATATTGTCAAACGTTCTCTTGCAGGCAAATGGTGGCAAGCTTGGCCTGACTGCGACAGATATGGATCTCGCAATTATCGAGGGCGTGCCCGCGGATGTCCAGCAGGACGGATCGACGACGGTGCCAGCGCATACGCTTTACGATATCGTCCGCAAGCTACCCGAGGGATCGCAAGTAGAGGTAGCTGCCGGTGGTGAGCAGGGTCAGCTTGAAATTCGGTCCGGGCGTTCCAAACTAAGCCTGACAACGTTGCCAAGCGAAGATTTCCCAGTGATGTCCGACGGCGACCTACCGCACCAATTTACAGTGGCGGCTAGCTTACTACGTCGTTTAATTGACCGTACACGGTTTGCCATGTCGACTGAAGAAACTCGATATTATCTTAACGGCCTATATTTTCATGCTACTGATGCGAGTGGTACTGAGGTACTCAGGATTGTTTCGACAGACGGTCATCGTCTGGCTCGGGTAGAGGTGGCGCTTCCCGAAGGCGCCGCCGGTATGCCGGGTATAATAGTGCCGCGTAAGGCGGTGGGCGAGATATACAAGCTAATCGAAGAAGTTGAGGAAAATATCGAAATCTCTCTGTCAGAGACGAAAATCCGTTTCGCGTTTGGTGAGGCAGTGTTGACGTCCAAGCTAATCGACGGGACTTTTCCAGACTATGATCGTGTAATTCCATTTGGCAACGACAAGACGTTGGAGGTAAAGCGCGCTGAATTTGTTAAGGCGGTCGACCTGGTGTCTACGATTTCAACGGAGAAATCGCGGGCAATAAAACTCTCTCTTGAAGATGGTAATCTTGTGCTTACCGCCACCAGCCCGGAGGCTGGAAGCGCCCGTGAGGAACTAGACGTGGATTACAGCGATGGTCCATTGGAGATCGGGTTCAACTCCAAATATCTACTAGATATTACCCAACAGATCGAGGGCGACGATGCAAAATTCGTACTTTCCGACGGGGCATCGCCAACGCTAGTTCAGGATATGGGCGATACAAGCGCGTTGTATGTCCTGATGCCCATGCGGGTCTGAGACGCTGGTCCAGCTTTTGCAGAATGCCCTGGCAAATTCTCCCGATCATACCGCCACTCTGGAACGTTGCGCGGTCCTTCGATTGGGGCTGACTGATTTCAGGTCTTATGCGCAGTTGCGACTGGATGTAGATGCGCGACCGGTGGTACTAACCGGTGCTAACGGTGCGGGTAAAACCAATCTGCTAGAGGCGATTTCCTTCCTCGTGCCAGGACGGGGCCTGAGACGAGCACGGATGCCGGATGTAACGCGGACCGACGCGAGACCTAATATCGTGCCTGGTGCGCTCCGTTGGGCGGTAGCATCGAGCCTCGGAACGGCGGGCGGCACGGTTAAAATCGGTACTGGATTTGAAATGTTGGGAGTTGATGAGGGTGGTGGGCGCAGAGTAGTTCGTATTAATGGGACTAGGGTACGTAGTCAGGCGGTATTAGGTGAGGTTCTCGCCGCGGTCTGGTTAGTGCCAGAAATGGATCGACTCTTTATGGACTCAGCCGGCGTACGCCGGCGGTTTCTTGATAGGCTGACCGCTGCGTTTGACTCAGCGCATACCACCCGCCTTAGCGACTACAAGCGGGCCATGCGGGAACGGACCCGGCTTCTGCGTGAAGACCGGGCTGGTTTTCGTAATGTGGACATGGCTTGGATTTCGGTTTTGGAGCAGCGAATGGCTGAGAGCGGGGTCGCGTTGGCAGCAGCGCGCCGAGATTTTGTGAAAAAGCTTAGAGCAGCATTTGAGCTTGTGGTCACTCCTTTCCCATCAGTGGGAATTACTCTCATCGGTGATGTAGAAAATTGGCTTGATCAGGGAGCCGCGCTTGAGACGGAAGATAAATTCCGTACTCTTCTTATGGAATCCCGGTCGGCTGACCGTGAAGCTGGTCGCGCGTTGATTGGACCTCACCTTTCAGATATCGACGTGGTCCATCTTTCAAAAAACCGCCGGGCGGCAGAGTGTTCTACCGGTGAGCAAAAGGCACTACTCATTAGTATTGTACTAGCGCATGCTCGCCTTGTCTCGCTCAACCGGGGCGTTACACCCTTGATCCTTATGGATGAAATAGTTGCGCATCTTGATGCGTCACGGCGTGTCGCGCTATTCGATGAAATTTGTGCCGTTGGCGCGCAAGCCTGGCTGACTGGCACAGATAAAGCCCTGTTCGATGATTTAGGCGACCGGGCCCAATACTTCTGTGTTGAGAATGCCCACGTGCATATAGTTTGAGGATCGCATGACGCCACCTGCAGATACACCGCCCCCTAAAACCGGTGAAACGGAAATCAGTGATGCCGGATACGGAGCCGACTCAATTCAGGTCCTGCGTGGCTTGGAAGCGGTGAGAAAGCGGCCGGGTATGTATATCGGCGACACCGACGACGGATCAGGCCTCCATCATATGGTATATGAAGTCGTCGATAATGCCATCGATGAAGCACTGGCTGGTCATTGCTCGGAGGTAACTGTAACGCTTAACGGCGATGGATCGGCGATGATAACCGATGATGGTCGGGGTATTCCGGTAGAAATCCACGAGGAAGAGGGTGTCTCGGCCGCCGAGGTCATAATGACTCAGCTCCATGCGGGCGGGAAATTTGATCAGAATTCCTATAAGGTCTCTGGGGGATTGCACGGTGTCGGTGTTTCAGTCGTCAATGCCCTATCTGAGTGGCTGGAGTTACGTGTCTGGCGTGATGACAAAGAACACTTGATGCGCTTCAGGAATGGCGAGGCTGACGGTCCGTTGGAGGTCGTTGGGGAAGCCAACGGTAAGAAGGGTACCTCGGTCACGTTCATGCCCTCCGCAGAGACTTTCTCTATGGTCGAGTTTAACCTGTCGACACTAGAGCACAGATTGCGCGAACTGGCCTTTTTGAATTCGGGTGTTCGCCTAGTGCTAACGGATGCACGCGGAGTGGAGCCCAATTCGGTGGAGTTGGAATACGAGGGTGGGATCGAGGCTTTCGTGCAACACCTCGACCGTGGCAAGACACCGTTAATCGAGTCCCCGATCGTGATTACTGGCGAACAGGACGGCGTCAGCGTCGATATGGCGCTGGAGTGGGCGGATAGTTATCATGAGACCACGTTGTGCTTCACCAATACTATTCCCCAATCTGATGGGGGCACACATCTGGCGGGTTTCCGGGCGGCACTTACACGGACGGTAAACGGCTACGCCAACGAGAGTGGTTTGGCCAAAAAGGCGAAGGTATCACTTTCAGGTGACGACGCTCGCGAGGGGTTGACCTGCGTTATGTCGATAAAGGTGCCGGATCCGAAGTTCTCGTCCCAGACCAAGGATAAGCTGGTATCATCAGAGGTTCGTCCTATCGTTGAGAGCGTCGCAAGCGAGAAAATTGGTGAGTGGTTCGAGGAGCACCCCAATGACGCCAAGCGCGTCGTTGGAAAGGTGATCGAAGCAGCTGTGGCGCGGGATGCGGCGCGGAAGGCACGAGATCTAACGCGACGCAAAGGCGCCCTCGATATTTCGTCACTTCCGGGCAAGCTTGCGGACTGTCAAGAAAGGGATCCCGCGAGCTCCGAACTATTCATTGTAGAGGGCGACTCTGCAGGCGGATCTGCCAAACAGGCTCGAAACCGTAAAAACCAAGCCGTCTTACCACTGCGTGGCAAGATCCTTAATGTCGAGCGCGCCAGGTTTGATAAGGTTCTATCCTCGGTCGAGTTAGGCACATTAATTACCGCGCTCGGTGCTGGTATAGGGGCCGAAGACTTCAATATCGAGAAAGCGCGTTATCATAAAATCATCATAATGACCGATGCCGATGTCGATGGTAGCCACATTCGAACGTTATTGCTTACATTTTTCTATAGGCAGATGCCGGAAATAATAGAGCGCGGATATCTCTATATCGCGCAACCGCCACTTTATCGGGCGAAAAAGGGTGAGAGCGAAACATATCTTAAAGATGACCCGGAAATGGAGGAATACCTAATCCGTGCTGGTATTCGGGATGCTGTGATGACCATTAGCGATGGCGCTCAAATCGCTGGTGATGACCTTTATGATCGCGTCAAACAGGCACAGCGAGCAAAACGGCTTCTCCACCCTATGTCTTCTAAGCTTACCAATGAAGAGGTCGCAGAGCAGGCAGCGGTATTAGGGGCGTTCAATCAGGTGTTGTTAGATTCTGATGAACAGTCACGTCTCGTTGCGGATGCGTTGGCCAGACGACTTGATGGGCTCTCGGACTCTGCAGATAGGGGTTGGGTAGCAGAGATGATTGAGGGCGGAGGCATCGCGTTCCTGCGCACCCGCCGCGGTGTGACGGAAAGGCAGGTCATCGACGGTGCATTGCTTCGATCGAGCGAGGCAAGGCGCTTGGACGAAATGGCGTCTGACTTCCAGCTTCTCTACGCTCGGCCGGCAACCTTGACGGCGCGGGGCTCAGAACAACGGGTCACCGGTCCAGTAGAGTTATTCGATTCGGTACTGAATCTTGGTCGCAAAGGCATAAGTTTCCAGCGCTACAAAGGCTTGGGCGAGATGAATCCCGAACAGCTCTGGGAAACGACATTAGACCCCAATGTGCGGACGCTATTGAAGGTGCGAATCGAACATGGCGACCGGGCGGAGGATGTCTTCTCGACCCTAATGGGCGATGTTGTTGAACCGCGTCGTGAATTCATCCAAGATAATGCCCTCAAGGTCGTCAATCTAGACGTTTAGCTAGTCGTCGATATCAGCAATCCTGTCAAAACTCGCGCCAAATGCGGCGCATACAAGTACATCCTTCAACTCGGGTGCAATTCTACGATAGAAACGCCGCGCTGGCCGGTTACCCTTCAAGACCGACCAAAAAATCCAGCGCGCTCCGTCCTCTCGGCTCCGGCGCGCAACCCCAGTTATCAATGCGGTGCCAATTCCACCGCGCCGGCGGGACTCACAAACGTAAAGATCTGCGAGGTAGATCCCACGCGTGGCGCTGTCAGTATCGTAGCCCGAATAATAGACGGCATAGCCAGCAGGTATGCCTTCTACGATCGCAACCATAGTTTTGAAGGCGGGGTCGTCCCCAAATCCGTCGCGCAGGAACGCATCGGCCGAAAATCGCGAGATGCGTCCGCCATCCGATATGCTGAGGGCTCGCGCCATTTCTGCAATGCTGTTTGCATCTCCTCGTCTTGCCGGCCGAACGTCAATCGAAGTTGGGGGCTTTACCATTTCCAGTTACGGGCGCCTTTTTGTTGCCATAATAATGGGGTCGATTGATGCAGTTTCTAACTTACTACATATAACAGCATGACCGACGGAAAACGTAAAATACCGAGGCAGACCCAAAAAACTGACCGAAAGGTGGCTGACAGAATTCCAAACCGAGGCACCGGGGGCCGGGGGTCTGCCTTATCAGTGCAAAATACCAAGGCGGTAGCAAAAAGTCCGGGCGGAAGATGGATAGCCGTTCGCCTATTTAAATGGTCTTTGGTTTGTTCAATCTGGGGGTGCCTAGCATTGGCTATACTTGTTGCGTGGTATGCTTGGGATCTACCCGACATTGGAAATCTTTCGGCACCAACACGAAGTGTAAGTATCACCATTACCGATTCCGGCGGACGCGACATCGCAACCTATGGTGACTTGTATGGTGAGCCGCTTCGGCTCGCCGACGTACCGCCATACCTTGTTCAAGCGATCATTGCGACCGAGGACCGCCGGTTTTTTTCTCACAGCGGTTTCGATCCCGTGGCATTGGTGCGTGCCCTTGTTGTCAATCTCCGCGCTGGCCGGGTGCAACAGGGTGGTAGTACCCTGACCCAGCAACTCGCCAAGAATATCTTCCTGAAACCCGATCGGACCTTGCGGAGAAAAGTGCAGGAGCTATTGCTGGCGTTTTGGTTGGAAGCTAATTTTTCTAAGGAACAAATCTTTACTCTTTACATTAATCGTGTGTATCTCGGCGCCGGAACCTATGGCGTGGATGCCGCTGCGCGTCGATATTTCTCTATATCTGCAAGATCTGTCTCGCTTCACCAAGCCGCGGTCATCGCTGGCTTGCTTAAGGCACCGTCGCGCTATTCACCTCTCCGTAGCGTTAAAGCTGCCGAAGATCGCGCAAATGTGGTTCTTCGAATGATGGTCAGATCTGGTTTCTTGGATAAAAAGACAGCGCAAGAGGTCGGTACGCGCCGGTTGACGGTGGTTAGCCACTCGGGACGCCGGCGCACGGCACGCTATTTTTCTGACTGGGCACTAGAACGAGTCAA
>CETH01181607.1_pt1 | contig 23542 bp, 21 predicted proteins | sample 361461 | NCBI WGS metagenome assembly CETH01 (sample SAMEA2622695, study PRJEB7988) | marine metagenome | isolation source: saline water (ENVO:00002010), including
GCCGAAAACCAAAGATTCGCCCGCCGTATTTGCCTGCAGTAGAATACGTTTTTTTTTCCCTAGAAGATTGGAAATACCTCCAATGCCAATTGCTTTCGCACCAGCGAGCGCAAGTGCACCGTTTTCCTCTATACATAGTGTGGCTCCTTCCAGATCCAGTAGCCCCGAGAGCTGGGTTCGAACTATGTTGCCAAGCGCATGAATATCCCCGGCCTCGACTATGGCAGTAACTGCTTGATGGATTTTTGATTGTCCGGCGGCATTACCCTCCACGGTCTGTAAAAGGGCCCTCTCGCGTCGTCTCAGGTTAGTGATTTGCTCCTGAACTTTATCTAACATGAAGCGTTGCATGTCTAAAACACGATCGCCACGTTTGAATTCTGGGGGAGTTAAAAAGGTGAGAACCTCTGGGTTTTCTTGGAGGAAATTCGGATGTTGGCGGAGCCAAGCAGCAACGGAATCTGGCGTCAACGTTATATGTTTGATTTCGGCAGTTTTGTCGAAAGATCCGCTCACTTTCATGAATCCAGGATTTGCTGACCGGTATCCGCCCAGTCTGCCAAGAATGCAGATAGCCCCGCGTCAGTGAGAGGGTGCCTGAATAGCTGGCGTAGAACTTCTGGCGGAACAGTACAGACATCGGCTCCCATTTTTGCGGCATTTATTACGTGGTTTGGGCTACGAATAGATGCGACCAGAACCTCTGTCTTGAAGTGGGCATAGTTTGCGTAAATGCTGCAGATATCATCTATCAGCCCCATGCCATCGCTGCTGACGTCGTCCAGCCGGCCTACAAACGGAGAAATGTATGCTGCACCCGCTTTTGCGGCCAAGATGGCCTGTCCAGGTGAGAAGCAAAGGGTGACGTTAACCTTGGTACCGGCATCGGAGAGCGCTTTACAAGTTTTCAGGCCGTCAGGTGTCAGCGGCACTTTTACGGCGACATTAGGTGCGAGTGTCGCAAGCTTTTCCCCCTCCGCTAGCATGGTATTGAGATCGGTCGCGGCGACTTCTGCACTCACAGGTCCGTTGACTAGTTCACAGATCTCTTGGATGACTTGCAGAAAATTGCGGCCTGATTTCGCGATTAGAGAGGGGTTGGTGGTGACACCATCCACCAGTCCAGTTGACGCAAGGTCGCGAATGTCATCCACATCGGCGGTGTCCACGAAAAACTTCATGATCGTCCTTCTTGTTGATAATTTCCCAATTTCCTACCTCCAGTCGATTTGGATATCGGATGGTTGTTAGCTAATTGGCCATGACTATAGGCTGAGCTAGAGTGTACTTGATGGAAGCTGACCTTTCTACATGCCCGCAGACGGATGCTTACAACATTGTCAGCGTTCTCTTGCCGCTACCGCTGAAAGCGCCTTATGACTATCTGGCACCAAAAAACATGCCGGTTGAACTTGGTTCTTATGTTGAGGTACCGCTTGGGAGCCGGTATGCGAAGGGCGTTGTATGGGGTTGCGCTCAGGGCGGGGTCGATTCTAAAAAATTGCGAGAAATCAGCGCATTAGTAGACTTACCCCCAATGCCTGAGAGCCTTAGGCGGTTCGTCGAATGGGTTGCTAAATATACCTTGGCGCGGCGCGGCAGCGTATTGCGAATGACAATGAGCGTACCGCGGGCGCTCGAGCCGCCACGGATGACGAGAGCTTATCTTCTGGCTAACGGGGTCGATGCAGAAATCGAATCACTTCCGGGCGGCACTCGATTAACGCCCGCTCGCCGACGCGTTTTGATTGCCCTTTCCGATTCAGGTCCCCGAAAGGCGAAGGATATCGCCAGGGATGCGAAAACTTCAATTTCGGTGATCCGAGGCATGGCGGATATTGGCGCTCTGCAACCAATTTCGGTTCAGGAAGACAAACCTATAGACCACCCCGATCCCGAAAGAGCAGGTGCGGTACTATCCGATGTACAGGCAGCTGCAGCGGTGGAACTGGTAGCTGCGGTTGAAGAAGGTTATTCGGTAAGGCTTCTTGATGGCGTGACTGGGTCTGGCAAGACCGAAGTTTATTTTGAGGCAATAGCGGCAGCACTGAGGGCCGATAAGCAAGTGATTGTTCTTCTGCCGGAAATCGCTCTAACGGCTGAGTGTCTTGACAGATTTCGAAAACGCTTTGGGACGCGCCCGATTTTGTGGCATTCTGATCTGCCGATGTCAGAAAGGAGGCGTAACTGGCGCGCTGCGTTGCGGGGTGAGGCTAAGTTGGTGGTCGGTGCCCGCTCAGCGCTTATGTTACCTTATCGTGACCTAGGTCTAATAATCATCGACGAAGAGCATGACCCAAGTTTCAAGCAGAACGAGGGGGTAACATACAACGCCCGAGACATGGCGATCGTCCGGGCCTATATAGGCAATTTTCCGATAATCCTGTCGTCCGCAACGCCGTCTCTAGAAACAGTAGACAATGTCTGGCGAGGTCGGTACCAGCGAATTAAGCTTCCGGAACGTTTCGCCGGCGCTTCTCTACCCAAGATTCGGGCGATTGACATGCGTCGCGAAAAGATGGACCGCCAAAATTGGCTGTCACCTAGCTTGGAAAGAGCAGTTGGCGATACTATGTCTTCAGGCGAACAGGTAATGCTGTTTCTTAATCGCCGCGGCTATGCGCCTTTGACCCTATGTCGAGTCTGCGGTCACCGTCTGGAATGCCCACAATGTTCAGCTTGGCTAGTCGAACACCGATTGCGTGAAAGACTGCACTGCCATCATTGCGGCTACAATGTACCGCCTCCAAAAACCTGCCCGTCCTGTGAAGTTGAGGATCGGTTTGCAGCCTGCGGACCGGGGGTTGAGCGTCTAGCGGAAGAGGCGAGGGAAAAATTCCCTAAGGCACGCTTGGAAATAATGTCTAGTGATACCATTGCCGGGCCCACTGACGCCATGGGGCTCGTTACGCGAATGAGGGAAGGGGAAATTGACCTACTGATCGGCACCCAGATTATGGCAAAGGGTTTTCATTTTCCGCTATTGACCCTCGTTGGTGTGGTTGACGCGGACCTCGGTCTCAGCGGAGGAGATCTGCGAGCGGCGGAACGGACCTATCAGCTGCTACATCAGGTTTCGGGTCGAGCTGGCAGGGCGGAAAGGCCGGGAGTCGTGTTGCTGCAGACCTTCCAGCCAGACCACCCCATTATGCTTGCGCTCCAGGACGGTGACCGCGATCAGTTTATCGAAATGGAGGCAAAGGCTCGCAAACAACATAATATGCCTCCCTACGGCCGTCTTACTGCGATCATCGTTTCGGGGCGCGATCAGTACCGCGTAGACAAAACCGCAACAGCCCTTGCACGCACCGCACCGCGCGTCGACGGTGTTTCAGTTCTTGGGCCTGCCCCTGCGCCTATCGCAATCGTTCGAGGGCGTCACCGCCGCCGGCTACTGCTGAAGGCCGAGAAGGGTATAAATGTCCAGGAATTGCTCAGGCGTTGGGTGTTCTCGATAAAGCCGGACGGAGGGGTTCGTGTCGCTGTAGATATCGATCCATACAGTTTTATGTAACCGAAAAAAATGAAACGAAGGTTCCAATTTAACGCCTAGTGTCTATAAGTTTCTGGGCTTGAATGCCTATAAACCTTTGGTTTGAAGAATTTATGGTAAGCCAACTCTTGGCTAAGCCCGTTCTATGGATATTAGTGTTTGAAAACTATAGAGGCTGCTAAAATCACCGGCCGATCTAAATTATCCATGGGTCCACCCCATTTATGAAGAGTCATATCTATAAAAAGATTGTGGTTGAGGAATATTTACTGTTCTCTCTGGGTTGCAAGCCAGTATTGGCTGTGTTACCTAACGATGCCTCCTGAGGCAGTCACGGAGCAGGGGTGTTAGCAGCCCTGTTTTGTGAGTCAAATCAACTACTTAAATGTCTTCAATAGGACGCTTTAGAGGTCGATCGCTTGCCCTCCCCAACGTCAGTCACTTCCGGTGTAGCCGGCCGTTACGCCGCCGCGCTTTTTGAAATTGCCGGGGATCAGAAAAATCTCGATGAGGTCTTGGCCGACTCTGAGATAATTGTTGGGCTACTCGGAGAATCCGATGACCTTCGACGCTTGGTCGCCAGCCCGGTTATAGGACGGGAAGCACAAGGCGCGGCCATCTCCGCAGTTCTGGATAAGGCAGGTGTCTCCGAACTCACCCGAAATTTTGTCGGCGTTGTTTCTAAGAACCGGCGCCTTTTTGCGCTTAGCGAGATGTGTATTGCTTATCGCGAATTGCTTGCCGCGCGCCGTGGAGAAATGAGCGCCGAGGTCGTTAGTGCTAAGCCACTAAGCGACGCGCAGCGGGATTCGCTAGAACGGGCGCTTCGCGGTGCGATAGGTTCCAAGATTACTCTGGACACCCGGGTAGATAATTCGATTCTCGGTGGCCTGATTGTAAAAGTAGGCTCACAGATGGTCGATTCGTCGCTAAAAACTAAAATCCAACGACTTGAAATATCATTGAAAGGGGCAGCGTGATGGATATCCGCGCCGCAGAAATTTCTTCAATTCTTAAGGACCAGATCGCAAATTTCGGGACTGAAGCGGAAGTGGCTGAAGTTGGGGAAGTGCTGTCGGTCGGTGACGGTATTGCCCGTGTCTATGGTCTCGATAGCGTCCAAGCAGGCGAGATGGTTGAATTCCCGGGCGGCATCAAGGGTATGGCGCTAAACCTAGAAACCGATAATGTCGGTGTAGTTATTTTTGGCTCCGACGCCAATATTAAGGAGGGCGATACGGTAAAACGGACCGGTACCATCGTCGATGTGCCTGTGGGTAAGGGTCTACTCGGCCGGGTTGTCGACGCGCTGGGCGAGCCGATCGACGGTAAGGGCCCGATCGAAGCCACCGAGCGCCGCCGTGTCGACGTGAAGGCGCCCGGAATAATTCCTCGTCAGTCAGTGTCCGAACCTATGCAGACCGGTTTGAAAGCCATTGATAGCCTGATTCCTGTTGGCCGCGGCCAAAGGGAGTTAATAATCGGTGACCGCCAGACCGGTAAGACCGCGATCGCTGTTGACACTATCATCAATCAAAAAAAGGCTTTTGACGATGGTGACACCGCCAAGCAATTGTTTTGTATCTATGTTGCAGTCGGTCAGAAGCGGTCAACCGTCGCGCAGATTGTAAAGCAACTCGAAGAAGTTGGCGCTATGGAATACACAATTGTGGTGGCAGCGACGGCGTCCGAACCGGCCCCCCTGCAATTCTTGGCGCCGTATGGTGGTTGTACCATGGGGGAATTTTTCCGTGATAACGGTATGCATGCCTTAATCATTTATGACGATCTGTCCAAGCAAGCGGTTGCCTATCGTCAAATGTCGTTGCTTTTACGCCGGCCACCCGGGCGGGAGGCTTATCCGGGTGACGTTTTTTATCTCCACTCGCGGTTGCTTGAGCGTGCGGCCAAGATGAGTGATGAAAACGGCGGTGGATCACTGACTGCACTTCCAGTAATTGAAACCCAAGCTGGCGACGTTTCTGCGTATATCCCGACCAACGTGATTTCGATTACTGATGGTCAGATTTTTCTTGAGACGGAGCTGTTTTATTCTGGCATCCGGCCGGCGGTAAATGTCGGTCTCTCGGTCAGCCGGGTAGGCTCCGCTGCGCAGATCAAAGCGATGAAGCAAGTTGCGGGTTCGATCAAGCTGGAACTGGCCCAGTACCGGGAAATGGCGGCTTTCGCGCAGTTCGCATCTGATCTAGACGCCTCTACGCAGAAGCTTCTGGCGCGCGGTGAACGTTTGACGGAGCTTTTGAAACAGCCCCAATATTCACCATTACCCATCGAAGAGCAGGTTGTATCGATTTATGCTGGCGTGAACGGTTATCTGGATGATCTTCCCACCGGGGATGTAACTCGTTTTGAGCAGGGTTTTATTTCAGATATGAAGTCTAACTACGCAGAGATTCTGAAAACCATTCGTGAAGAACAGGCGGTATCAGATGATACTGAAGCGAAGCTCAAAGGTGTGCTTGAAACTTACGCCAAGAGCTTCACGCCGGCGTGATCGATAGAGCCGAGAACAGGAACCGGTAGTGGCATATGCCTAGTCTTAAAGACCTTCGCATGAGGATCGACAGCGTAAAGTCGACGCAGAAGATTACCTCGGCTATGAAGATGGTTGCCGCTGCGAAGTTGCGCCGTGCGCAGGAGCAGGCGGAAGCAGCACGACCCTATGCTGAGCGGATGGAACGCATGCTCGGCTCTCTGGCGGAATCGATGGCGGCGACGGAAGGAGCCTCACAGTTGTTGGCGGGCACCGGTAAGCAGAATATTCATTTGCTCGTGGTGATGACGTCCGACCGCGGACTTTGTGGAGCTTTCAACTCGTCGATTGTGCGTGAAGCGCGCCGGATGATCGCCGAATTACAGTCCGACGGTAAGAGTGTGAAAATTGTATGCATCGGTAAAAAAGGTTGGTCTCAACTTCGGCGCGATTACGCGCCACTTATTGTGGATCTGATCGAGGATGTGGGGCGCCAGCGCCTCGGTTTCGAAGACGCTCAAGGAATCGCGAACCGCACTCTAGAAATGTTTGGGGCCGGAGAATTCGACGTCTGTACCCTGATCTACAACAGATTCAAATCGGCGATCTCCCAGATTGTCACTAGACAGCAGTTAATTCCTTTTACGGTCGAGGACATCGGAGCCGCTGTACCCGAAGATACCCATGGCCCCGCAGTTGTTTACGACTACGAACCGGATGAGTCTGAGATTCTGGATGTTTTGCTGCCGCGTAATATGAGCGTGCAGATCTTCCGGTCCCTACTTGAAAATAATGCGAGCGAGCATGGTGCGCGAATGGGCGCAATGGATAATGCGACCCGCAATGCGGGCGAAATGATCGATAGTCTGACCATGAGCTACAACCGCTCGCGTCAAGCTGTGATTACCAAAGAACTGATAGAAATCATCTCGGGCGCCGAAGCTGTTTAGCGACCGTAAATACGATGGACGAGGTATAGATATGGCCGATACGGCAAAAAAAACGGCGAATAACATTGGCAGCGTATCCCAAGTTCTGGGTGCCGTTGTGGACGTACAGTTTGAGGGTGAGCTGCCTGAGATCATGAATGCTCTTGAATGCGACAACGACGGTAACCGCCTGGTTCTCGAAGTCGCGCAGCATCTCGGCGAGAATACGGTGCGTACTATTGCGATGGACACGACTGAGGGTCTAGTCCGTGGACAGAATGTTACAGATACGGGTAGTCCAATCACCATGCCGGTTGGTCCCGAAACTCTGGGTAGAATCCTTAACGTCATTGGGGAGCCGATAGACGAACGTGGACCTCTCGGTACCTCGAAGCGCCTGCCTATCCATCGCGAAGCGCCTGAATTTACGGACCAATCGACCGAAACCGATGTATTGGTAACCGGGATCAAGGTCGTTGATCTGCTGGCGCCATATTCGCGCGGCGGTAAGATCGGCCTTTTCGGAGGCGCCGGCGTTGGTAAAACTGTCTTGATCATGGAGTTGATCAACAACGTTGCGAAGGCTCATGGTGGATATTCAGTATTTGCGGGTGTCGGCGAGCGGACGCGCGAAGGCAACGATTTGTATCATGAAATGATGGAGTCCGGGGTTATCCAGCCCGACGGTGAATCCAAAGCAGCACTCGTCTATGGTCAGATGAACGAACCACCAGGCGCACGTGCGCGGGTCGGTCTTTCCGGTCTGACGTTAGCCGAATACTTCCGCGACGAAGAAGGCCAAGACGTTCTGTTATTCGTCGACAATATTTTTCGTTTCACGCAGGCAGGCTCGGAAGTGTCTGCGTTACTGGGTCGGATACCGTCGGCGGTCGGTTATCAGCCGACATTAGCTACGGATATGGGCAACCTACAGGAGCGAATCACGACCACTAACAAAGGATCTATCACCTCTGTTCAGGCAATTTACGTGCCCGCAGATGATTTGACCGATCCGGCGCCAGCGACGTCTTTCGCCCATCTAGATGCAACCACGGTCTTGTCGCGCCAGATTGCGGAACTTGGAATTTATCCTGCGGTGGATCCACTAGATTCCACATCTCGCATTCTCGATCCCCGAACCGTTGGGGACGAGCACTACGAAGTTGCGCGTGAAGTTCAGCGCGTTTTACAGACTTATAAGTCGCTGCAAGACATCATCGCTATTTTAGGAATGGAGGAGCTATCAGAAGAAGATAAGTTAATCGTCGCGCGCGCGCGTAAGATTCAGCGCTTTCTTTCTCAGCCGTTCCACGTCGCCGAAATCTTTACCGGCATGTCCGGCGTTTTCGTTGAATTGGAAGAAACGATTAAGGGCTTTAAGGGGTTAGTCGAAGGCGAATACGACGATCTGCCAGAATCTGCATTCTACATGGTGGGTAAGATAGAAGATGCTGTTGAAAAAGCGAAGGATATGGCGGCAGCCGCTTGAGGGCTGTCTGTCTGATCCGTCACTTGGAATATTAATATGGCTGAATCTTTCTCATTCGAACTGGTTTCGCCGGAAAAGCTATTGCTATCCGATGATGTCGAAATGGTCGTTGTTCCTGGCACCGAGGGTGACTTTGGTGTTCTAGTTGGTCATTCACCGCTGATTTCCTCACTGCGGCCGGGTGTGATCGTCACGTACAAAGACAATAAGGTTGAGAAACGCATATTTGTCGCTGGTGGATTTGCGGAAGTAACCGGCGAACGCTGTACCGTAATGGCCGAGGAGGCCTTATCGGTCCAAGACATTGATATCGCAGTTGTCGAGCAACGGATTAAAGTTGCTAACGAGGGGATCCTGGGAGCTGATAGTGATATCGCTCGTAATGCGGCGGAAACGGACCTTTGTATTGCGAAAGAAATGCTCGCGGCAGCGAGCATCGCGTAGCTACTTACATTGCCACAATAAAATTATTTATGGTCTGATAAGCGGGGCGGCTTCGTTGTGCTCTCGTATATGCCTGATATTCAAACCTATAAATGTGATTATCAACCCCAGTGCCGCATCAAGTTTTGTGAAGAGAACAACAGGACAACGCAGATAGTATCTACGGTGAGCATGGTTTTACCAGCTGCATTATCACTGTCCGCGTCGTCTGAACGCGATCATCATTTTACTTTAGGATTGGATTTGTCATCCATGTCGGATAAGCCGCTAATACATCACGGTATATATCACGCTTAAAACTAACTATTTCATTAAGCAGGGTATCGGGGTCGGTCCACTTCCAACGAGAGAATTCGGGAAGTGTCGTTGTAACGTTTATATCGGCGTCGTTTCCGGTAAACTTAAATGCAACCCAGATTTGCGCCTGACCGATAAACTTCCCGCCCCATGATTTTGGCCTAACTTCTTCCGGGAGGATATATGTTCGCCAGTTATTATCTATGCCAATAGGTAAAGCGTTCTCTATTCCAGTTTCCTCCTGGAGTTCGCGTACAGCTGCTTCTATAACGTTTTCGTCCGGATCAATCCCTCCTTGAGGCATTTGCCAAGCGCCAAGCGCATCAACCCTCTCGCCAACAAAGATCTTTTTGTCAACATTTAGAAGAAGAATTCCGACACAGGGCCGGTACCGATCGGGCGGTGAACCAAAATTGATCACTATTTCTTTTTAATCCCTGGCTCCAGCGTAAGCGCTGTGATAGGTGCTAGAGCGAGCCCGCGAGCCCTGATTTGTCGTGTCCAGCTGGCTATCCTCTCTAGGGTAACCGGGTAGGGGGAAGCAATGCCGATAGCCCTAGATTCTTGACGTGCGCGATTCTCCAACTTTCCAAATTTGCGGTCAATATCTTTACGGGATGCCTTCTCATCCAGAGTTAATCCGGATATTGCAAATGCCATCTTGAGGTCGCGGGCAACAACGGGCGTAATGCTGCGAGGCGTGCTCCTGCTATCTAGGTAAAGAAGCCCCCGCCGTTTCAGCGCCCGCAGCACCGGTTCCATGTGTTGACGCGAGGCAGTGAAGCGCGAACCTTGAAAATCAACTATCCCTACATATCCGGAAGCCCGACTCAGCGCCCAGAACAAGCGGTCAAGATTCAGTTTCGTACTCAAAGATGTCAAAAGTGTCTGTGGCCCCGGATTATAGTCCGGGTAGCTCAACGGTTCCATCGGTATATTTATCAAAACTTCGTGCCCGCCAGCCCGAGCGAGCCTGATCCATTCGCTAAGCTTTGAAGAATGGGGTGCGAAAGCAAGCGTCACTCCTCCGGGAAGGCCTTGGATAGCTGATATCGTGGCCGCATCGGAAAGTCCTAGTCCCGTCACGACTATACCGATCCGCGGCCGGTTATCCTCAAGATTAAACGGTTTTGCGTATACATCCATCGGTCTACGGCCGTCGGAGCCGATCCGGGGTAAGGGACCTATAGGCGTAGATTGGACCAGCCCGAGATCCGGCGCGAGTGGCAACGGGTCGTCACGAAAAACGCTCGTAAGGGACATTGGACCAGTTGTTTGGTTACGTTGTGTTTCGAGATTATTAAACGTTGCTGATGACGGTCCGGGTATCTGTGCCGCCTGTGGCGGCGATGGATCTTTAGGAGATGGCGAGGTAGTCTTAGTTGATTCCGGTATTCTCTCTTTCTTTTCCGAGGGAGCATTTGTCCCGCCATTTTTTTCTGTCTCCAAAGCCACTGATTCTTGCATTTCCCAAATCACAGTCCTCCGAGTTCCTGGAAAACCTAATTTTTCTTGTCTTATTTTTTTCGGTGGAGGGTTCAGAAAAAAGATCAACGATTTCCCGCCGACGAAAAAATTTCGCTGCTTAGATTCATTCAGCCCCTTGCCTTGCAGTAACACTGTCGCCTTGTTTAGACGGGTTTCCGAGCTACTAAGGATCAGCCAGATTACGACAATTATGATTCCGAGGACGAAACAGAGCAGAACCGTTATGGGCAATAGTGCGCCGCTTTTCATTAGTCCTCCAAGGCTTAATTGGACGAAAAAACTTAGGGAGGAGGATATAAAAAATTTTATCCAGTCTATCTAATGGCGCGGTCACCATAAAGCGCAATTCCACGAAGCAAATCGAGCGCTCTTGAAAGTTGGTAGTCCTCTGGTTTTTTATCAGAGTTAGGCGTGACTCGACCTTTGGATTGGCTGTCCGTCTCACCACCAAGATTCTCCAAGCGGCCACGCAGATTCTCCTCCCGCCGCTGGTCAGGCTGCTTGATGGTTTCTACCTTTGCTTGCTCTACGACAATATCTGGATCAATCCCCTTTGCCTGAATAGAACGACCTGACGGTGTGTAGTAACGCGCAGTAGTAAGTCTGATTGCACCGTGACCGGTGAGTGGAATAATGGTCTGGACCGAACCTTTGCCGAACGTTCGGGTGCCGAGAACGATGGCACGTCTATGATCCTGAAGCGCTCCGGCAACTATTTCAGACGCTGACGCCGAGCCCCCATTGACCAGAATAACGATAGGAATTCCATTCATTATATCACCTGGTTTTGCGTTGAAGCGCTGACCATCATCGGCGCGGCGTGAGCGGGTAGAGACAATTTCCCCACGGTCCAAGAATGCGTCTGATATTTTGACTGACTGATCCAGTAGCCCACCTGGATTGTTTCGTAGATCGAGAACGAGGCCCTTAAGAGGTCCGTTAGCTTCTTTTTTGAGTCGTTTGATCGCTCGCACCGTACCAGTAGTAGTCTGTTCGCTGAAAGAGGTGATGCGTACATATGCGATATCTTTACCCTCTATCCTAGATCTGACGGAACGAATTTTGATGATATCTCGAGTTATAGTGACATTGAAAGACTCTAGTCCCTCTCGCCGGATTGTCAGTTTAAGGTCACTGCCAACATCGCCCCGCATTTTCTCAACGGCTTCCGATAGGGTCAGGCCTTGGACATGTTCCTCATCGAGGTGTGTGATTAAGTCGCCAGATTTCAACCCGGCCCGGAATGCGGGAGTATCGTCGATCGGCGAAACCACTTTGACGTATCCGTTCTCCATCGTTACTTCAATGCCAAGGCCCCCAAATTCTCCACGTGTCTGTGTTTGCATATCGCGAAAATTCTTTGGGCTTAAATAACTAGAATGCGGATCTAGAGACGTAAGCATACCCTTTACCGCAGACTCGATCAGATTTTCATCGGATACTTCCTCCACATAGTCGGAGCGGACCCTTTCAAAAATGTCTCCGAACAGATTTAACTGCCGGTATGTTTCAGCATTATTTTTTTGCGCGATGGCGGGCATTGAAAACGCTATCGCACTAACTACGATCGCTGCTCCAATAATTTTATTCATCATTATCCGCGTACCTTGTTCCTATGTTCTGCGCTGGGTGGCAGAGGGTTAATTGGACGGCCCTGTCTTCTGAGTTCAAAATAAAGTTTTGGAGGTTTATCAAAAGAGGGGGCCATTTCTCCGAGCGGTTCTCCCGCTAAAACTTCATCACCTATTCCCGTAGTCACTCGGGCCATCCCCGCTAATAGCGCATGATCTTTGTTAGGCAATTCTATAATGATAAGGTTTCCGTAACCGCGAAAAACACCTGCGAATACCACGCGCCCTTTTACCGGCGCCACGACCGGCACCGACGACCGGGTTTTAATATATATGCCCTTGCTAAACGTGCCGTTGGGCATTTTATCTCCAAACGAGACAATAATATTTCCCGGATCCGGACTAGATCCTCTCCACCAGGTTGAGGGCGCTATTTCGAGCCTTCTGTCATCGGGAACGTTTGCGGTGGAATCAGATCGTTGCCTCCGAAAATTTCCTTTAAGAAGTACTGATTTACTTCTCTGTTTAGAAAGCTCTTGTAATAAGTCCCGAATATTACCAGCTCGGGTGGACAGGAGGGCTGCACGTTTTGCCGCGCGCTGTTTGGCCGTCTGTGTTTTTTCAAGAAGAGTTATTTTCTTGGCACTCAGCGCGCTTAGTGCGCGTTTTTTCCTATCTAGCCGGATTAGGGTTTGAGCTAGAGATTTCTTTTCCTCCGCAATCTCCGCTTGAAGCGCCGCAAGTATCTTGAGTTCCTCGGCAAGGTCCGTAGCCTCTCGCTGAAGTTTTGGTATCACCGCTCGAAGAAGGAGTGCGCTTCTTATTGTATTATTATGCGATTGTGGGAGGGCGACAAGTGTGGAAATGGGCGCGCGCGCCATCCGTTGCAGGGCGCCTGTGGTAGCCACAAATTGACTTTTCCTCTTAGCCATCGCTGCAGACTTTTCAGCCTCCTCTTCTCGGAGCTGTTTCAGACGGGCCTCAAGACCGTCGGCTCGGGCGGAGAGCACGGTTAGGGACTTTGCAAGATGGATCCCCTTTGTTTGGATTTGCTCTAATTCCGTGGCAGTCAGTTCCGCTGCGCGTCTCAGCTGATGGCGGTTAGCGAGATTCTTGGATAAGTCCTCTTCAACCGATCTAAGCCGCGACTTCAACTCACCTGCTTTAACCTTATTAAGGTCCGTTAATGCAGCAGAAACAGCCATAAATCCAACCATCACCGTCGTAAGGAGAGAACGTAAAGAAGTCCGTTTAGGCTGAAACACGATCTTCGGAATCGATGGTATTCCCGACAATACGTGCGAGAAGAGACATACCGGACATTTCTTCGGGACGCTTGAGTCCCATAATGTCCAGTAGGGTGGGCGCAATATCGGCGAGCCGCCCGTCTCGAAGTTGGTTTATGCCGGGTGGCGCATTTACTAGGATTGCCGGAACTACATTTAAAGTATGCGCTGTGTGCGGTTCCCCGGTTATGTCATCACGCAATTTCTCCGCGTTCCCATGATCCGCAGTGATCAGCATCGTCCCCCCGGCAGTTTCGACTGCTTTCGCTACCCGAGAAATGCAATCATCGACAGTACGGATCGCAATTTCTGCCGCAGACTTTTTCCCCGTATGCCCCACCATGTCGGGGTTAGCGTAGTTTACAAGGATGAATGCGTATTCGCCTGATTCGATTTCGCTTAGGAGGCGGTCGGTAACTTCCCTCGCGGACATTTCCGGTTGCAGATCGTATGTTACCACCTTCGGCGAGGGGATAAGGACCCTGTTTTCTCCTGGAAAGGGTGTTTCCTTGCCACCATTGAAAAAAAACGTAACGTGGGCGTATTTTTCGGTCTCTGCGATGCGCAGCTGTTTCCGTCCTGCTTCCGAGATTATTTCACCTAAAATATTATCCAAATTTTCCGGTGGGAACATCGTCGACATCAACGCATTATGACTACTTGAATATTCCGTCAGTCCGAGCGCACCGGCGAATTGGACCACTCGTGAACGCGCAAAGCCCTCAAAATCGGGATCGAGTAGCGCCAGCAAAATTTCACGGGCGCGATCTGCCCGGAAATTACCCATTAGCATGCCGTCTCCATCCGAGATACCCTTATAATCTCCTATTGTTACTGGCTCCAAGAACTCGTCGGTGACGCCCGATGCATAGCTCTCTGTGATTGCGGTCACTGCGTCCACGGTGGGTTTGCCTACTCCGGATACGATAAGGTCATAAGCTTTCTCCACTCGGTCCCAGCGTTGGTCGCGGTCCATGGCATAGAAACGACCGCACAATGTAGCGAGCACCGCGCGGGGGAGCACTGATATCGTGTCAACAAACTCGGCGACGTAGCCTTTTGCGCTGGCTGGTGGCGTATCTCTTCCATCGAGAAAGGCATGTATGGCCACAGGGATGCCCTCGGCGGCTAAGACTTCAGTCAACTTCAACAATTGATCTTTATGCGAATGTACTCCTCCCGGAGATAAAAGACCCAAAAGATGGCAGGTTCCACCCTTTTTCTTGAGTGTTGAAATAAAAGACTTTAATGCGGAATTTGTAGACAGGGAGCCATCTCCGATCGCTGTATCTATCCGCCCGATATCCTGATTGACGATGCGGCCGGCCCCTAGGTTCATGTGTCCTACTTCAGAATTACCCATCTGTCCGGCTGGAAGGCCCACGTCTAAACCACATGTATCTATGAAGGCATGCGGATTGGCATTCCATAGACGCTGAAAGTTAGGCGTATTTTTGGGTGTGATGGCATTGTCAGATTCATCCACCCGGTATCCCCAACCGTCTAAAATACATAGCACAACAAGGTTTCGAGCGTGTTCTTGGGCGGTGCTCATTCGGATATCCTATAAACTCTTTGACTACTATATAGGAAAAACCTGATTAGTTGGTACCGCAAGACGCTTAATAAAGTTATATCAACCACGGTGATAAGCCCGTCCCGCTATAATTTCTTGTGCTCGGTACAGCTGTTCGACCAGCATAACCCGAGCTAGTTTGTACGGCCAAGTTGCGGCACCGAATGATATAGATGTATCAGAGGAATTGCGCAGGCTACCGTCAAGTCCAGCCGCACCGCCGATAATGAATGCAACGTTCTTTCCTTGATCCTGCCATTTACTCAATTTAGTAGCGAAATCCCGGCTAGAGAGTGACTGACCGCGTTCGTCCATTGCGACCCGAATATCTCCGTGGGGTAATGCATGCTCAATCAAATTTCCTTCCCTGCGTTTCAATTCCCCAGCGGATAGGTTGCGGCGTTCCTCTACTTCTACGATGTCGAGTTGCCACATTATCCGACGGCGATATTTTTCCATTAGTTCGCGTTCCGGACCAGCTTTAATCCGACCTACCGCACATAAGGTGATCTTCATATCTTAAACCGGTCAGGTGGCTAATGGTTCCGCAGGATCTGATAATACCGCGTTCCACATCTTTTCTAGATTATAGAATTTGCGAACCTCGGGCCGGAAAATGTGAATAATAACATCTCCGGCGTCAAACAGAACCCAGTCTGCCTGAGCCCGGCCTTCGGGCGTAACACCTTTAACCCCATGTTTCTTTGCGACCTCTACCAGCCTATCGGCCATAGTTGCTACCTGTCGGCTGGACTGGCCACTCGCGATGACCATGTAGTCAGAAATATCTGATTTACCCTTGAGGTTGATCACTACGATATCCTCAGCTTTATGATCGACGAGAGACTCGCGAATGTCGGCCAAGAGATTTTTAGCCGCCCCAGTTATGGCGGGGCTACCAGTTGATTGATCGGTCAGTGTCCCAGCTTTCTATTTAGTGATTGACTTGTCCTTATATCTCGCTTTCGCGGATTCCTGTTTCAGCCCCCGGCTGGCTCGAATCTGAGTAGCGGATCCTGGATGCAGCCTAGTATGGAAAAACATCCAGGCGGGTGGTTGCAAATCCGCTAGAAGGCATGCATCCGCGCGCTTGCGCTTGAAGCGAAAGAACGCGCGCGCGGCCTTACCAGCAAGGGCTCCAAAAGAATATGGTGCCCGGTCGAAAACAGCAATTGGGACCTCATTAAAAATACGGGTCCATCGGTGCCAGCGCGAAATCTGCGTTAGGTTATCGGCACCCATGATCCAGACAAACTTTGTTGTCGGGAAGCTATGTTTTAAAACCGCCAAAGATCCCGCGGTGTATGTAGTCCCCAGACGCGTTTCAATGTTTGTCACTCGGATATTTGGATGCCGGGCCATCGCCTTGGCGCTTTGGAGCCGTTCGTCAAATGGTGCCATACCTACCAACGATTTCAGAGGGTTCTGGGGTGAAACCATCCACCATACTTCATCCAGCTGTAGCAGTTTCAAAGCCAACAGACTTATATGCCGGTGACCTTCGTGGGCGGGGTTAAAGGACCCGCCCAGAATACCAATCCGAAGGCCAGTAACCGGGTGACCTCGGCGAATATCGGTGATTGTTTTCAGGGCCGGACCTGTCCTGAGCCGCGAACGACATATTTGAATGTGGTAAGTTGCTCGACCCCAACCGGACCACGAGCATGGAGCCTACCGGTGGAAATGCCAATTTCAGCACCCATACCAAACTCACCACCATCAGCAAACTGTGTAGAGGAGTTATGCATCACGATGGCAGAATCCACTGCATCCATGAATTTTTCTGCCGCATCTGTGTCTTCAGTGATTATCGCATCAGTATGGTGAGAACTATAGGTATTTATGTGATCGATCGCCCCATCTAGTCCATCGACCCGACGGATAGAAAGAAGCGGCTCTAAATATTCCGTACGCCAGTCTTTCTCTGTGGCTGCGCCGATACGATCGTCTATCGCTTGTGTAGGGCCGTCACCGCGCAACTCGCACCCCGCCTCAATAAGACCATCGATTATTGTTAAGAGTACTTTGTCGGCGATATCACGATCGACTAATAATGTTTCAGTCGCGCCGCAGATACCGGGGCGGCGCATCTTTGCATTAACAACGATTTCACGCGCCATATTCGGGTCGGCAGCGCCATCGACATAGGTATGGCATAAACCATCCAAGTGCGCGATCACAGGGATCCGGCTTTCCTGCTGAACTCGTTTGATTAAAGATTTTCCTCCGCGCGGAACGATAATATCTATATATTTGTTCATCATCAGCATTTCGCCAACTGCGGCTCGGTCCTTAGTCGGCACGAGCTGTATTGCGCCGGTGGAGAGATCGGCGACGGTGAGCCCCGCCTGAAGGCACTCAAGGATAATACATGATGAGTGGAAACTTTCTGATCCTCCACGCAAAATCGCGGCATTTCCGGATTTGAGGCAAAGGCCACCGGCATCCGCCGTTACATTTGGACGGGATTCGTATATAATTCCAACCACGCCAAGCGGCACCCTCACCCGAGAAATATTAAGACCATTAGGGCGATTCCATTCTGCTATAACCTCACCTACCGGGTCTGGGAGATCAGCAATCTGTTCTAGCCCCGCGGCCATGGCATCAATGCGGCTAACATCCAGTGCTAGTCGATCAAGCAGGGTGGGCTCTAAGCTGCGTTTTTCGGCGATCTGGATGTCCTTTGCGTTGGCGGCTAATAGGTCGTCCGTCCTCTCACGCAAGGTGGCTGCGGCTGCTTTTAGCGCTTTGTTTTTACATTCTGGGTCAGCTTGTCCCAGTTCAGAAACGGCAGCTCGAGCACGCTCGCCAAGCACCGCCATCTGGGGGGTTATTTCGCCCGGATCGATCGCAGTCGTGGTACTCATTGTTATGGTGCCTCCAGCGCACTCAGTTCCAAGACCATATCATCACGGTGGATCATTTCATCTCGGCCACGGTAGCCCAGAATTCCCTCTATTTCACGGCTTTTTCGCCCTGCGATGCGTACGGCATCATCCGATGAATATGCCGATAGCCCCCGTCCTATGACCCCGCTACCAAGCACTTTTATTTCGACCGAATCACCACGTTCAAATTGGCCTTCTATACCTGCTATGCCGGCCGGCAAAAGACTTTTTCCTGATTTAAGGGCGTTGAAAGCCCCAGTATCGATCAAAAATGCACCAGATGCGGTGATGGCGCCAGCAATCCATCTTTTGCGCGCGGTTAGTGGCTCTGAATTCGGTAAAAACCATGTGCAGTCACACCCAGACACAAGTGCCGACAGGGCGTTTGATGTGTTACCGTTAGTGATTACCATGGCGCAGCCTGCGGCGGTGGCAATCTTCGCGGCTTCCAATTTGGTAACCATTCCGCCTGATGAATAGCCCGCGGGCGCGACACCTGCCATAGCCTCTATTCTTGGGGTGATTTCAGTAACCTCCGGTATGAGGGTAGCGTTACCATTTAGTCGTGGATCCGCGTCGTAAAGTCCATTGACATCAGATAAAAGAACTAGCGTGTCCGCGCTGGTCATCTGCGCGACTCGGGCGGCGAGCCGGTCGTTGTCCCCGTAGCGAATTTCCTCGGTTGCGACGGTATCGTTTTCATTAATTACCGGTATCGCTCCCATCTGTATTAGCGTTTCAATCGTTGCCCGGGCATTCAGATGTCTGCGTCGTTGCTCAGTGTCTGATAAGGTCAGCAAGATCTGGGCGACCGTCAGGTCATACATGCCAAGGGCGTCCTGCCAAGCGGATGCAAGCTTGATTTGACCAGTCGCTGCAGCAGCCTGTTTCTGCTCCAAGGCCAGTCCACCATCAGCCAACCCAAGTTGATTCCGTCCTGTCGCAATCGCACCGGAGGAGACTACAACGATTTCCGTTCCACGTGCTCTCTGATCCGCGATATCGCCTGCAAGACCCGCCAGCCAACTGGTGCGTATTTCGCCATTGGAATCATCAACCAAAAGCGCAGAACCAATCTTGATGATCAGCCTGCGGGATAAGGCTAGCCTTTTTTCGGAGGATCTGCCTACGGTGTCCATGGCGTCGCGCTTTCGACTGTTCGGTCCTCGTTTCCTGCTGCTCGATCATCTTCAATGATGGATAGTAGCCGGCCTAATATTTCTTCCACACCGGTGCCTGCTGCACCGGATATGGCAAGCACTTCTTGCCCGGATACTTCCTCTAGATCAGCGCGCTTTTCATAAACAAATTCCTCCGGGATGGCGTCGATCTTGTTGAGCGCAAGAATTTCCCGCTTTTTTTCTAATCCACCTCCATAAGCTTCAATTTCGGCACGGATTGTACGCCATCCACCCACAATGTCGTCCTCCGTACAATCAATCAGATGTAAGAGGGCTCCACAACGTTCTACATGTCCTAGGAATTGGTCACCAAGGCCGGACCCTTTATGCGCGCCTTCAATCAGACCCGGAATATCGGCGATGACGAATTCTGTCTGGTCTGAGTGCACAACGCCAAGAACGGGCATCAGCGTCGTGAAGGGGTAATCCGCTATCTTGGGCTTTGCCCGCGATATCGCAGACAGGAATGTGGATTTGCCGGCATTGGGCAAGCCTACCAGCCCTGCGTCGGCAATCAGCTTTAGCCGTAGGCGCACCCATCGTTCTTTGCCTTCGCCTCCGGTATCGGCGCGGCGCGGCGCTTGGTTTGTCGATGATTTGAACCTGGTGTTTCCGCGCCCACCTTGACCGCCTTCGAGTAATAAGACGCGTTGGCCTACGGCAGTAAAGTCCGCTAGCAAGAGATTATGTTCGTCATCGAAAATCTGCGTTCCCACAGGTACTTTCAGGATTACATCTTCACCTGACGCGCCGAACCGATTTTTGCCCATGCCGTGTCCACCGGTCTTGGCCTTGAAGTGCTGCTGGTACCGAAAATCTATCAAAGTATTCAGACCATCAACGGATTCAATGAGCACATCGCCCCCGCGCCCGCCATCGCCGCCGTCAGGTCCACCATATTCTACATTCGCCTCGCGTCGGAAGCTAACACACCCGGCGCCTCCGTCACCGCTTCGTAGATATACTTTCGCAGAGTCAAGGAACTTCATGGTTGGGGCGTCTACCTGTTCGGCGCTAATGCTCCACGGCACCGTTTTGATGGGCGATGCCTATACAAAATAATGTCTGGCATAGATTAACCCCGTTTAAACGGGTCTGGCAAAAAATAAGGTTCGCTCAGGCTACCGGGTCGACCGAGACGTAAACGCGGCCGCCCGAGGATTTGCGAAAAGCAACCTTTCCCTCGCTAATGGCAAAGATGGTGTGGTCCTTGCCTATACCAACGTTTTCGCCGGGATGCCATTTTGTGCCACGCTGGCGAATTATAATGTTACCTGGAATAACGGCTTCACCCCCAAATTTCTTGACGCCGAGGCGCCGACCCTCCGAATCTCTCCCGTTCCGGGAACTGCCGCCTGCTTTTTTATGAGCCATTGTTCAATCTCCTCCGGACGGATAGTCCGCTGAATAACTTACTTGTCATTGGTGGATTTCTTACCTACCGCCTTGGATTTTGTTTTTGCCTTGGCTTTGGTTTTGGCTTTGGTTTTTGCCTTGGCTTTGGTTTTGGCCTTCGCCTTCGTAGATACCTTTCTGGCCGGTGCGTCTGCTTCAACCCCGGGGTTATTGGCTAAGCTATCAGCTGGGCTGCTCTTCTGGCCCTTGGCCAGAATATCGATGATGCGGATCACGGTCAGTTGCTGACGGTGACCTCGCGTGCGGCGGTAGTTCTTGCGGCGCTTTTTCTTGAAGATCACGACCTTATCGCTTTTCTTCTGCTCAAGAACCTCGGCTGCAACACGAGCCCCGGACACCAGTGGGGTTCCAACAGTTAGTGCTTTGCCATCATTAATCGCTAGAACGTCTGCCAGCTGGACGGTAACGCCCGCATCGCCCTCAAGTTTTTCGACGGTCACCACGTCATTTTTTGCAACGCGGTATTGTTTACCGCCGGTTTTGACCACTGCGTACATTGTCTTTACCCGTTCTAGGCCTTTTCCATCACCCAGCCTACCGGACAGGGTGGCAAAGTGGATGTAAATCAAAAATAAGACCGCAGTCCTAACCCGAGGATGCAGGCGCGAACCAGCGGTCATTTAAGAAGCTGCGGGAATATAGCTCCGGATCGACGGGAGTCAATCGTTTTTGGCTAGAATCCGGGATCCTGTCCCTACATGTCAACGCTTCTCGATAGTCAAGGAAAACGGATTGAAACCAGAAATGGCTCCTTAAACTAAAGTTAAATTCAATAGCCTTTATTCGTCATTAAAAGCAGACGAATGTATTTTCATGTTCATAAACATCGCTCCTTGTCTTTAGGCATGTCCATTTGCGAGTGGTCTAATCGATATTTTCCTATTTGCGTTTTCTTGCTCCCTTGACACTATTACGCCTGGATTGCAGAAACATAGATGGAGAGTTGCCGGAGTGGTTGAACGGGGCAGTCTCGAAAACTGTTGTGCCTTTCGGGGTACCAAGGGTTCGAATCCCTTACTCTCCGCCAGCCCTCTGCCTACTTATACACAATTTATCTTATTTCCATCGCGCCACCACTTATAAAGCGCTTCCGCGGGGCGGACGAGCCTAAGGACGCTTTCCCGAAACCGGACTTAGTCTGGGTGTTCATCCTACAGACTTTCATGCGAACCTCGTTTTCTTGCAGGGAGTTCCGGAAACTCACCTCGTTTCTAGACTAGGCTTTGACCGACACATAAACTCCAAATCAGTTAGATAAACTTCTGGAGGAATACTGTGTCGAAGACCGAAACATACAAAAAGGGCGCTGCCACGAGACTTGAAGTGATGGGGCCAGAGATGGCTGAAAAAATGGCCAAGACCGTCTACCAAGGGCCGGTGATGGAGGCGTTTGCCGAATATTCTACTGAGGCTGTTTTTGGAATGTTGTGGTCCCGCCCCGGGCTAGATCACAAGACGCGGGTCATAATCACGTTATCGTCTGATGTGTGCAATCATTGCTGGCCGGAACTGGACATTCATATCCGTTTCGCACTCAATCTTGGCTGGACTGAGGAGGAACTAACTGAAGTTTTACTTCATCTTGGCGGCTATATCGGGGTGCCGTCAGTCCGCGAAGCCATGCTAATCGCCGATGCCGTATTTAAAGATGTTCGAGGCAACCCCTAAAAAGATTTGGCAGTAAAACGTCTCAGGTAAGAGCCTCCAGTCTGCGAAAATAGTTTCACCTAGCTAATACCTGACGGTTAAGGGCGTTATGCAAAATATAATGGCGTGATTTAAGCTGTGCAAAGCAAACGGGAGATTGAAATGAGCTCAAATACTTTCCGCCGTAATCTCAGTGAGATCCGGAGCCCAACGGGCACAGATCTGAGTACGCTTAGTTGGGCGACGGAAGCACCCATGCGGATGCTTATGAACAATCTGGATCCCGACGTAGCCGAGCGGCCGGAAGAGCTGGTTGTTTATGGCGGGATCGGCCGGGCAGCCCGCAACTGGGATTGCTACGAGAGTATTATCGTACAGTTGAAAAAGCTGAAAGAAGATGAAACGCTTTTGATACAGAGCGGAAAGCCAGTAGGTGTATTCCGAACGTTTAGGGATGCTCCGCGTGTACTAATTGCAAATTCCAACATTGTCGCTAATTGGGCGACGCTTGATCATTTCACGGAGCTCGACCGCGTCGGGCTGATGATGTACGGCCAGATGACCGCTGGATCTTGGATCTATATCGGGAGCCAAGGTATAGTGCAGGGCACATATGAAACTTTCGTTGAAGTCGGCCGGCAGCATTTTAATGGTGATCTTAAGGGAAAATGGATTCTGACCGGCGGGCTCGGTGGAATGGGTGGAGCACAGCCGTTAGCCGCAACTATGGCCGGTGCGAGCATGATAGCGGTCGAATGTCAGCCCAGTAAAATTGAATATCGGATACGGACGGGGTATCTTGATACTAAGGCCGATACGCTACAGGAAGCGCTCACGATAGTCGAAAAATCGAATGCCGCGGGTGAGCCTATTTCTGTCGGTCTACTAGGCAATGTTTCCGAGATCTATCAGGAGATCTTTGAAAGCCGTGTGCGCCCGGATGTGGTAACAGACCAGACCTCGGCGCACGACCCTGTAAACGGTTATCTTCCAGTCGGTTGGACGATTGATGAGTGGTTTGATCGTCGCGAGCGTGAACCCAAGGAGGTTGAAAAAGCCTCTAAAAAATCGATGGCTCGTCAGGTGCAGGCGATGCTCGGTTTTTATCGGGAAGGTATCCCTGTCCTAGATTACGGCAATAATCTTCGTCAAATGGCACAAGACGCGGGGATTAAGGACGCATTCGCCTATCCGGGGTTTGTGCAGGCCTATGTCCGACCACTATTCTGTCGAGGTGTTGGACCATTTCGTTGGGCGGCTTTATCCGGTGACCCGGAGGACATCTACCGTACAGACGAAAAAGTCAAAGAACTGATCTCTGACGATCCACACCTTCATAA
>CETH01033522.1_pt1 | contig 23525 bp, 26 predicted proteins | sample 361461 | NCBI WGS metagenome assembly CETH01 (sample SAMEA2622695, study PRJEB7988) | marine metagenome | isolation source: saline water (ENVO:00002010), including
GTATTTAGACCAACATTTTTAGATGTATTTGAATTAAGTAATTTTCAACTTGGAAGTTTGTTTTCAGTATATGGAATTGTTGCACTGATTTCATATGCTTATGGAGGAGTGATTGCAGATAAATTCTTGCCTAGAAAATTAATGGCATTATCTCTATTCTTAACTGCTCTAGGAGGGATAATAATGGCAACTTTCCCATCATACCTAGTTTTACAAATCTTATTTGGTTACTGGGGCTTTACTACTGTTTTTTTGTTTTGGGGAGCAATGATAAAAGCTACTAGGCTGTGGGGTGGTTCCTTAAGTCAAGGAAAAGCATTTGGCTTTTTAGATGGAGGTAGAGGATTAGTTGCAGCATCAATAAGCAGTTTAGGTGTATTTATTTTCTCATTTATTTTAACAGCCGACATTGAATCTGCTACTTTTATTGAACGTCAACAAGCATTTAAGTATGTCATTTTATTTTCTTCATTAGTAATTTCTCTAATTGGATTCTCAGTACTTTTTTTTATGAAAATGGAAGGAGAAGAAGAGTTAAAAGGACTTGCTTCTTCAAACTCAATTAAAAACATTAAATCTGTTCTTAAGATACCTTCGGTTTGGCTATTAATGATCATTATAATGTCTGCATATGTTGGTTATAAATTAACTGATATATATTCTTTATATGCTTCTGATGTTATGCTTTATGATCAAATTCAAGCTGCAGAAGTAGGATCACTCCAGCTTTATCTTCGCCCCATAGTTTGTTTAACAATTGGTTTTCTCTCTGATAGAAGTAGTGGTATATCATGGATTATAACCGGTTTTATTATTATGTTATTTGGAGCAGCAATTTTTTCCTTAGGAGTTATTAAATCAAGTATGGATCTTATTTTTTTCTTATCATTAATAATAGTTGCAGTAGGCACATATGCTGTTCGAGCTCTTTATTTTGCAGTTTTTCAAGAAGGAAAAATACCATTAGCAATTACTGGAACAGCAGTTGGAATAATTTCTATAGTTGGATATACACCAGATGTTTTTGCAAGTCCAATTATGGGCTATCTATTAGACAGTTTTCCAGGTGTTCTAGGTCACCAATATGTTTTTGGCATGTTAGTTATTTTTTCTATTTTGGGTTTGTTGGCTTCAATAAAATTTGCCAAAGTAGTAAGATCAGCTTGATCAGGTTTTAATTTAGCAAATCAGAAGTTGTATCTAGCTCCTACACTAAGAATTAATCTAGAGAATTTGTTGTTCTGATTTAAATCAACAGTTACATCATTAATTTCAGATTCTTTAAATTTCCCTGTGAAAAGATCAACATTAAAAGAATACCTCCATCGCCTTGAAATATCACCCAACATAAATGCGTTGCCTAAAATTACTCCACTTCCCTTCCATCTTATATCATCATTAGTGGTTTCAGTATCTCTATTAACAGCAGCTTTTAGTCCTAGAGCTAGTTGTGGTTTAATATACCAAGAAAACTTTTCTCCTATATCCAATGTGTAGGTTGGTCCAATTCCCCAGTAACTCAATGTGAAAAATACATCCTCTTCATATTTCTCTGATATTTGGAGTGATGCAGAAAAATTTATCGCGGCTCCATATTTTTCCGAAAATCTATATCCAGCATCCATTAATCCAAAATGAATACCTTGTTTTAGGTCTTGACTTGAAGAGAAATCACCTCCCGGATACGTATATCCCATGGAAGCACCAAAATAAACTTTTGAGTCCTGTGAATAAGAACTTGATATTATAAACATTGTTATTATCGATAGAGTAATTTTTTTCATAATCTTATTTTTAAAGATAGCCTAACAAATATGATACAAATAGAATAGTTATTATTATAATCGAAAACCCGATAATCTTAATAAAAAGGTTATAACCTGTTACCATTTTTGACCACCACATAAGTATAAATTTAAAAAAAACCCTCAACTTAATTAGAAGAGGGTTTTATTGTAGTCTTGAAATTTATTTTATTGATATCTTCTGAGAACTTCTACAATAAAGTCATGCGTCTGTTCAACCTCTCCGCGATTTTGAACATAAACTTTAAATGCCTTATTATCTTGTACCTCAGAGATAAATCCTAAATGATCATTAAGATTTTTTCCCGTTACCAGAGCCCAGTGTGAAGCTCCATTTGGCTTATTAACATCATATGTTCCAAAACCTACAACTCTGTCAGTAAATAATACTGAAGCGCTTTCGGTAAATTTCTTTTGAGCACTAGCAAAAGCTTTAGGATCTTTAGCTTTGATATCCCAAATATGAACCCATGGATTTTTCTTTGTATCTCCTTCCTTCCAATTCAGTATTCTGCCTGAACGAGCATCTCCCCATGATTCAACAAAATTAAATAATCCTCTCCAAAAAGCATCATTTTCAAAATCAGCAAGTTCTTCAGCAAATCCTCCATTATCTATTTCCCACATCCAAACAATTCTATGAGTCCGTCCATCTTTCCTGCCATGTCTTAGGCGCTCTAGAACCATACCTCCAGAGTTAAACTTTTTTCCATCCATAAACTCATCAAACAATTCAGCTATTTGATCTTGTGAGTTTGGTTCAACTGTGATTTCAATAAAATTAAATGCCATTTGCTGAGCACTTAAGATGCTAGCGAAAAATAAAACTGTAATAAATAATATTCTTTTCATTTTAAGTTAATTTATGATTAATGAATCTAATTTAAAAATAATCTATTCCATATTAAAGAAAGATTTATATGAATTTAGTCTTACCAGGTATAGGTATCTGGTAATTACCATTCTTATCTGGCTTAACAGGGGGAATACTATTCCATGTCATTTCTTCAGGAACTAATTTCATTTTTGATTCTAGAGCCTGTTTGAAAGTAATTTTCTGCCCCGAATATGTTGCCATTCTACCTAAAATTGCAGTCAATGTACTTTTGGCTCCATTTTCTGTATCTGAAATTAACCCACCATTTCTAATAGAAGCAAATAAACGATCATGTTCAACTTGATATGGGTTTGGATCTTCTCTCTTAGGATATTTATATAACATTTTTCCATCAAGATCAACAATTTCTCCCTTCCCAATTTCTATACTCCCTTTAGTGCCCTGAAAAGCTTCATCTACTCGACTCATACATCCTGGAATGTGACGGCACTGACTTGAAATAACGGCACCACTAGCATAGGTGAATTCAACAAAATGATGATCAAAAATCTCACCATTGTCTCTACCATTTCTTACCTCTCTCCCTCCCATTCCTTGTGCTGAAACAGGGTAATCTCCTATAAACCAGTTAGCTACATCAATGTTATGAATGTGCTGTTCTAAAATATGATCTCCACATAACCAAGTAAAATAATACCAATTTCGCATTTGATATTCTAATTCAGATTGGCCAGGTTGTCGCTTATTAGTCCATACTCCATCACTATTCCAATATACCTGTCCCCCTCTAATCTTTCCTATTAAACCATTATCAACCTTATTTTTAAAATCTAAATATTTAGATTCATAATGCCTTTGTAAACCAACAACTACATTTAATTTTTTTTCTTTTGCAATTTTTGCAACAGACAGAACTTTTCTAACACCTGCAGGATCAGTGGCCAATGGCTTTTCCATAAAAACATGTTTCTCCTGTGAAATAGCATATTCAAAATGATATGGTCTAAACCCTGGAGGAGTGGTAAGTATAACTACATCTGCTAAATCAATTGCTTTCTTGTAAGCGTCAAATCCTACAAATCTATTTTTTTCTTTGATTTTGATATTCCTGGCCCCTTCAAAATATTCATTAATATTCTTTAAACTACTTTCTAAACGATCCTTAAATGCATCTGCCATAGCAACTAACTCAACATTTTTATCTGCTTTAAGGGCTTGAATAGCTGCTCCTGAACCTCTTCCTCCACAACCTACTAAGGCTACTTTTAATTTTTTCTCAGCATGAACATTTGACATTGCTTCAACAAATAAAGGAGATGCTACAATTGCGCCTGTAGCTATAGAGGTTTTTTTTATAAAAGAACGTCTTGATTTGTTTTTAAAAGAATTTGATTTGTTTTTCATTTGATTAAAATTTATTTGATTAATAACTCCAATATTTTTTTTGAATCTCTTCTGATGGTATTTCAAGTGGTCGTACAATTCGAAATCCAAGAAACTGAGCATCAGTATGCCACCAAAGACTTTTAGGAATTTGTGGGTCTCTCCTTTTCCATCTTTTTGAAGAAGGTCTCCTTGAAGAGCTGCGAAGTCTCTCAGGCTTATCCATCCATGATCCGCCTCTCACTACTCTCGGATATGTTTTTGTTGGGGCTTCATAAGGATTAACTGCATTTTTCTTACGTTTTTTATATGCTGTTGGTATGTATTGATCTAAAGTCCATTCAGCTACATTACCATGCATATCATATAATCCCCAAGAATTTGGTTTTTTTTGTCCTACTTTTTGATATTTTTCATTGCTGTTATCAGAATACCATGCGTAATCTTTTAATTCACTCATATCTTCACCAAAAGAATAAGCTCCCTCTGATCCAGCTCTACAAGCATATTCCCATTCAGCTTCTGTTGGAAGTCGATAAAATTTTCCAGTCATTGCAGATAGCCACTCACAAAATTTAACTGCGGCCAATTGAGTCATACTTATTGCTGGATATCCATCAGTTCCCATACCAAAACTCATTTCAACATAAGGCATAGTAGCTCCCGAAACAGCATCTACATCAATTGAAACCTCGCTTTCTAAATCCTTTTTCATTTGGTGTTGATCAATTTCTCTGGATACAAAAAGATTATACAAGTCCCATGTTATTTCATATTGACCAATCCAAAAAGCATCTATCTGAACTTCATGTTGAGGTCCCTCATCTGCAAAATGTCCAATCTCTGATTTTGGACTACCCATTTTAAAAGAACCTGAAGGGACAAAAATCATTGGTATATTCTCTTCTGTTTGAGGAACTTTTTGAACATAGTTGTTTTGAGCACTAATATTATATGACATTAAAATAATAAAAAATAAAAATATTTGATCTGAGTAACTCATTTAATATAAATATGCCATAAATTTTTATTTTTTAATCTATCATTTTTTTATAACCAAACTTGGGTTTATTGGATACCTTCCAAAAGATTTTCCGTAAATAGCAATTCCACCATCCCCTTCAGTTTCAATACGAATAGTCATATTACCTTCTTTTAAATAACTCTTCAATTCATCATTACTGATAGGTACTTTTATTAAGTAACCATATGAACCGGCCTCATTTAATTTTGGTTGATTTGACCAAAAATCATCATCAGTAGATTTATAAGGAGATATTATTTGATTATGCCATGATAAAACCCCTCTATGGTCAGCAGGATCATCTAATAAAGTCATTCTTTTTTTAGGTTTGCCATTTACTGAAATTTTTATACGGGATTGAAATAATACTTCGTCAGTCATTGGATAAGAGTTTGGGTTCTTACTTGGACTGACTATAGATCCTCTCATCCAATCCATTCCAGCATCAACATAATCTTCACCTATTTTATCTTTATCAAAGAGCTTTTTTGCTGAAGCTTCAATAATAAAATAAGCTTCTTTAAAACTTAAGGTTTTATATTTGGCGGGAATTTGAATTTCGTATTCAAAAAAACCGCTTCCAGCTCCATTAACTTTTTTCCCATTCAAAACATTCCATCTTTTTTTTGTCCAATCAGAGTTGGAAAATTCATTAGCTGGTAAACTAACTACTTCCACATTCTTTAATTTTTCATTTGAATTAACTTCAAAGTGCATAAAGTTTCTGTGCAATATCTTATTATCCAAAGTTTTTAGTTTAAACGTTAGCTTAGAAAGGCCGCTATGATTTGGCATTGATAATTCAAGAGGTGTTATGGACTTTTGCATCCATGGATAATATTTTATCCTAAAATTGTCAGATTTAATTAATTTTTCTTCAGCAATATAATTTGTATGGGACAATTCATATTCGACAATAATTTCTTCTCCATAATTATCACTAGTAAAAGATGAAATAAATAACGGTACATCTATTTTTTCTCCACCGTTAACCGTTTGACATATTTCAACACCAGTAGATAAATAAACAGGAGCATGAAAATCATTGAGAGTCATTCCTTCTAGAATTTCATCCAACCCTGTTTTTTTTTCAGATCTATCAAATTTCCAATACCCGTTCCATTCGTTTATAACATCATGATGTTCTGTATATAGCCATCCTGCTACTTCTGGAAACTTTCTAAAACTATTTATCATTCTGTGATAATCATAACTCCAATCTATATCACCAGTACTTCCTTTATAGCCCCATACATTTCCACACTCAGAATTTACAAAGGGTTGATCCTGTTGTTTAAATCCATCATAATATAGATGAGAGCCCCCTTTGAAATTTTTTTCAGTTTGATCTTTCAAAAAATTTTCCCATTCATTTCCTGGCAGGTATACATGCCAAGAGTTTATATCTGTAGCTGTATGAAGTCCTCCACAACAAGTAGAATTATCCTCTATTAGTCTTGATTTATCCAATGATTTTGCCAGATAATACATCGAAGCCACCCAATTATATGTTTCAGGAAGAATTTCTCTTTCATTTTCTTTATTATCTTCAGGATCATTTTTAGTTGAAAGTCCCCACTGTTCATTAAAAATGACCCATGAAAAAATAGAAGGGTGATTATAATCTCTTTTTATCATTTGTTTTAGAGTGTATTCAGATTCATTTCTCATAAATTGATCTGGATCACCCCAAGAATTTGGTAAATCCTCAACAACTAAAAGGCCTAATTTATCAGCCCAGTATAATTTTCTTGGAACTTCAACTTTTATATGAACTCTAATTCCATTTAACCCAATGGATTTACTTCTTAGAATCTCTTCTTTAATAAAGTTATCATTAGGGAATGTATAAAATCCATCTGGATGATAGGATTGATCTAAAGCTAATTGAAGATATATTGGTTTATTGTTTAACGCAACATATGGATATTCTGTCCCGGGTAAATTAATGGTAGAAATTTTTCGCATTCCAAAATAAGATTTAACAATGTCATCATCGAGTGTTATTTCAACATCATAGAGATAAGGATCTTCAAGGTCCCATAATCTCATTTCTGGTATTTTTATATCAAAGCTTCTTCTTAATTGTCCTGGCTTTACAGTTATATTATGTTTGATTAATCCTTTTTCAGTTTTAATGTTGATATTTAAAGGCAATTCTTTTGTGGCATAATTTTCTAAATAAGCCGTAACATTTACTTTCTTATTATCAATATCAGGTGTAAAATGAACAGCATCTAAAAAATTTTGCCCTCTTGCTTCTAAATAAATTGTTTGCCAAATACCTCTGGCATTCCCGTAACCTTGCTTTCCATATAAAGCATAACCTCTTTTAAACTTGTTTGGATCACCAGCATTATCATCTACTTTTAAAGTTATGTTTTGATCTTTACCATATTTTATATATGAAGTAAGATCAAAAGAAAAAGGAACATATCCTCCTTGATGTTTGCCTATTAAAATTCCATCAATCCAAAGTGTTGTTTCCCAATCAGATGCTCCAATTATGATAAATGTCTTTTTTCCTTTCCAATCTTTTGAAACATTTATTTTTCGATTATACCAAGCAATATTAGCCTCATCTTTAACTCCTGATAATTTTGACCCCCATGGAAAGGGTACTGTGATTGTTTTATCAAACTTTACTCTTTGTTCTTGCCATTTTTCTTTTTCACCAACATTATTTGGGTCAAATTTAAAATCCCATTGACCGTTAAGATTTTCCCATATTTCTCTTTGAAAATCTGGTCTGGGATGCTCAGGCAATGGTATTTGTGATTTTAAAATGAATGTTTGTAATAAAAATAATACACTAAAAAATTTAATAAATAGTTTCATGATTTTTCTTTTTTAGAACCGATTAGAAAAAAATCTATATACTCTTTTCAAAATAAAATTTATTAATATAAATTTAACCATAAGTTTTAATAACCAAAAACAAACATTTACTCTTAAATAATACCGTTTAATATTATAAAACCCTTATTATTATTTAAAGAATAAATATGAAAAAAATTGTTGCTTTTGGAGCCAGCTCCTCGATAAATTCTATTAACAAAACTTTAGCAAGATATACCTTGTCACAAGTTAATAATTCAATACATGTAATTTTAGATCTAAATGATTTTGAAATGCCTATCTATAGCGTTGATAGGGAAAAAAAAGAAGGAATTCCTAAGCTTGCATATAAATTCAAAAAAATTTTAAAAACAGCAGATGGTATTATTATTTCATTTGCTGAACATAATGGAGCATACACAGCAGCATTTAAAAATATTTTTGATTGGATTTCTAGAATTGAAAAAATTGTTTGGTTCAACAAGCCAATGTTTTTATTGGCTACTTCAAATGGTGATAGAGGAGCTAAGCAGGTTCTTGAAATTGCGCATTCAAGAATCTCTAGAGGAAATCCTTATCAAATTCCAACATTTTCACTTCCAAATTTTGAGAAAAACTTTACTGAAGAAGAGGGAATATTAAATAAGGATATAAAAAATGAATTTGAAAAAGCGTTAAGTTTATTCATCTCAAATGTTAATTAAATGGGAATAACAATCTTTAAAAAGGAGGACCAAGCAAATGGAAATTTCAATAATGGGGAAATTCTAGAAAAAAAACCCATTGGATTTTCACAAGATGGAGGAGAATTAAAGCCTTATTCCAACTTATTTTATTGGGCTCATGCCTGGACCTCATCAAAAAAGAGTATGATAGGGTTACATCCTCATAAAGGTTTTGAGATCTGTAGTTTTGTATTAAAGGGAAATATCAACCATTTTGATACGAAACAAAACAAATGGATCCCTCTATCTGAGGGAGATGTTCAAATAATTAGATCTGGTAATGGAATTTCTCATGCTGAAGAAATTGATAAAAATTCTGAAATTTTCCAAATTTGGTTTGATCCAGATCTGAAAAAATCCCTTCAAAAAGAGGCCTCTTATGATGATTATAAATCAGAAGTTTTTAAAGAAAAATCTTCTGAAAATAAAACTATTAAGTTTATAGCAGGAAATAATTCTCCAATGAGAATGGATACTGAAGGAATTTTAATAAATGAATACAAACTAAACAAAGGAAAACATACTTTGAAAATTTCCTCAGAATCAATTCATTCATTATTTTTATATGAAGGTTCTCTTAAATACAAAGAGAGCCTCTTAAAGAAAGGAGCGTTTTTAAAGGTTGAAAACACAAATAAGATAAGTTTTGAAGGAATAGAAAACAGCAGAATTTTTGAAATCATTTCACCTCAAATGCCCTCCTACAATACCTACTCATAATTTAAAATAAATAAAGATGAGAATATTGCCATACTTTTTATTTTTTGTTTTTTCATTTAATTCATTTGCCCAAGAAACTGAAATCAAAGAAAAAATGAGCAAAACAGATGTTAAAAAAAGAAAAAAACTATCTTCATCAAGAGCAATTAATTTCGATGCAAATAATTTATGGGATGCCATAAAACCTGCTTTAGGTCCGGGCGTATATCAAGAAGATGGAAAAGTTTTATTTAATACAGGAGCTATTTTTTCTACTTCAAACAAATATGTGGAATGGGCTATTAATGGAACTCTAATGGGTCAATCTATTCCTTTAAATATTGAAATTCAAGACATTTATGATGTAAAGGTTTTAAAATCTGCAATGGAAACTAGTAAGTATGGGTTAAGAGGTTCTGCCGGTGTGATCGAAATTATATTAAAAAAAGATTAAACTAATTAATCGGAACCAAACCAATAAAATCAAATTTCCTAATAGGAATTGGGCCGAAAATTAAAAATTATTAAGATTATTCGTTTTCTCCTTTTACTCGCTCATGAACATAAAACTCTTGAACTTTTCCATCTGAAATTAATGCATCAATAACTTGATATAAATTTACTTCTTTTCCATCAACAGTAAGAGTCATATCATGTCCAGCTGTAACCCATTGTCTTAATTCTCCATCTTTTGTTCTAACATCATTAGCAATGGCATATTTAATTTTCCATTTGGGAGAATTTTGATCAAACCATTGGCTTAGAAACTCAATATGAGTGTCAATTCCCTCTATAAACTGCCCTTGTGGACCTCTTGCTTTGAAGGTATCAGAATCTAATGATCTAATAAGATCAAAATCTCTCTCATTATGTGCTTTTATATAATTATCCCATAGTGTAATATTTTCAATTGATCCAGCCTCAAGATCTCTTTTTTCTCCCTCATCTGAAATATCATATCCAATTATTGATTGCTTTTTAACAGTAATGGTTTCAGTACATGATATCATAAATGAAACTGAAACTAGTAGTAGTATAATATTTTTCATTTTATTTAATTTTTATTATTGAACAAATATATAGATAGTTTTGTTAGATTATAAAGATAACTGTCACTGATTTTTAGATTTAAAACTTATCGATCTCACTTCGACATTAATGCTCGAGTCAATAAATTTTACAACATATAAACTCTTATTATCAGATTCCAGCATATCTTCATATTTTTTCTCGTTAATTAATCTATTAACCATATCTGGGGTTGTATTGCTATGTCCTGAAATCAGGATATTTTTCCCATAATTAGTTTTAATAAAGTTCTGAATATTGATTTTATTCGGTGAATATATTTTTGGCTCGATGTTTTTTTTCCTAGAAACTGGAGCAATAGTCTGCATTGTCCTTTTATAAGAAGTTGTGTAAATGGAATTCAAGGGTATGCTGTCAAAATATTTTGCCCAATGATTGGCTCTGGCTAATCCTTTTGAAGTTAAGTTTGGGTTCTTCTCATTTGGATTACTCCTATCTTTTTCAGCATGTCGTATTAAGTAAAATGTAGTAATACTATTTTCTTTGTCCAAAGTCATTTTTATCGCATATGTTGCTATCAAATAACCGATAAAGAGTCCTATTGATAAGGATACAAATAGTATCAAGTAAAATTTAACTTTTTTATTCATTCTTAATTAATAGCAATATTGATCTCCTATTTCATGTGAATCATAGATTTCTTTTGATACTTTCCCAGAGGCCCAACGATCTTCTGAAAACCCATCTTCATTTGTTCCTCCTACTCCACTAATAGTACCTCTAAAATAAAAATAGTATTCTCCATTAATGTCTCTTTTTTCTTCAATTTCTATACAGTCATCATTCTTTTTACAATTGAAAAATAAACTAATTAAAAAAATTAATATATACCTAGACATCTATGGACAGTTAGACTTTTAATATAAAAAATTTGATCAAATTACTTCAACAACCAATTAAAAGTATTGAAAACAAAATTTTTCATTAATTCATTATAATTACTCCTTCAGCCAGAAATGACATTTTTATTTCCTCCTTATCAATTAATGATATCTCTTCCTTAGACTTCCCTGCATCTTCAGCATAATGCTTTAATTGGGCTACGCTTAATGTATCAATAGAAAGTTTTCCATTAACAACAGCCAATTTTCCTTCTGCTCCTTCTTTAGGGACAAAAAAACTATAATCTTTGAATCTCACAAAAATAGTTTTCTCTTCAACATCCAATTCCATCCAACATCCCTTCATTTTACATGTAGACTTAATTTCCCCTTTAATTTGAATATTATCCTGTAAATTTATTAAGTCTTTAGTTTCTGTAACTGTAAATTTTTCTCCAAAAAAGGACTGAATTTGTCCAAAAGAAATAACCGGAGCAAAAATTAAAAGTATTACTAGTTTTCTCATGATTATTTATTTTAACCCAATTAAATATAATCAAATTAAAGGTAATCTGATACAGGCAGAATACCTATAGATTTTTTAACTGATTAAAGATGACTATATAATACAAAAAAGGTCATATAATATAAATTAATAAACATTTACTTCTTCTTTATGTGTACATTCGCATAATTAAAAATAAAAATATAATAAAAATGAGTAAAACAGGAACTGTAAAATTTTTTAATCGAGCAAAAGGGTTTGGATTTATTGAAGGTGAGGAAGGCAAAGATATTTTTGTTCACGCAAATAACTTAACTGATCAAATTAGTGATGGAGATAAGGTTACTTATGATGTTGAAGACACTCCTAAAGGACCTAGTGCAATAAATGTTAAAATTCAATAATTTTTTTAAAAATTTTAAATTTATGATAAACCCTCTTCAAAATTAAGAGGGTTTTATACATTTATAATACTTATGAAAAAGCTAATACTTATTTTATCAGAAATCTTTAGTTTTTTTGGCCCAATAGCAGGCAGATATTATAGATTTAAGAATTCAGATGGAGATCCTATAAGCGGTGGATTAAAAACAGAAAAAAAAGATCTGAAAAGGGATTTATAGCACTTATGAAATTACCTTACTAACGGTGAAACTTTTTAGTCTCTTGGGCTTCTTCCCATTCCATCTGGAATTCCTTTGTAATGTCTAAATTGCTCAACAGATACTCCATTAACTATCTTTATTCTATCTCTTATTTTTTTATAAACATTTTCTTTGTCTGGATAATTATTAATGTCTGACCCCAAATAGTTAAACCATCCACTCGACCATTGACTTAAATATTTAGCTCCAGCAGCCACTCTTTGATTAACATATTTGTCAATATTTACTGTTGTATTTTTGTCTTTTATATTACCTCCATAAAAAAGAAATTCAGGAACAAGGTGGGCATCCAAATTGTTATGAATAATATCTCCCTCATACATTAAGGGCCACTCTGCTGCCCTAACAGCATCAGCTGTTAAATAAGCTGCTGCTCGATGATCACTCTTATGCCATACCTGATAATTAAATCCTGGATCAAATGACATCAGTACATCAGGTTTAAATTTGCGAATATAATGTACTAGTTTGCCTATTGTTTCTTCCTTATCAGCAAATTCTAGACGCCCATCATCATAACCTAGATTAACATAATTTTCTTCTGAAAGACCAATCTCTTTCATAGCATCAATTTGTTCTTGCCTTCTTATTTTAGACAAATCTGTTTTGCTCATATTAGGATCTTTAGTACCTACATTTCCAGTAGTTAAAGTCACTATGTAGATGTTGTTTCCATTTGCTTTTAACATTGCTAATGTTCCATGTGATAGATGGTCATCATCTGGATGTGCACCTATAAGCAATATAGTTTTTCCTACCCATTCACTTATTGGTGTCTTTGGTTGTGAAAAACATAACGGAATATTAATAATAAAGAGGAGAATGAATTTATTAATTGTTTTCATTGTCTTGATTTTTAGTTACTTAAATATAATAAAATTTTAGACAAGATTTTTCACCATGTAAGGCGAATACGCACCCTGAAAGCGGAACAAAGAATATGATTCTTTAATATTTATTGTAATTTAGATTCGTGAAGTTTTTAAAATTTGCTACTTTATCAAGTGTCTTTTGTTTAATTCTTTGCTTTTTATTAAGATTTTTGGTGAATTCACCAGAAGATTCTTTGGATCATGATATTAAAACTGACATTGTTGGTGCGGTCTTTACTTTTTTCATCACAAATATTCCTTGCGTGATCTACCTACTTATTATTGAAGCAACTCAAAAAAGGAGAAATAAAATTGTTTTTTTTATAACACAGAATTTAGCTGTGATCATTAGTTTTGTTCTCGGCATAATAAAATAAATATATTTTCTCCCTGATAAAAAGGCCAGAAATTAGAAACTATCCAATACAAACCCAATACCTATAGATTCTTTAAGTGATTTATTGTAAATTAGGGTTATGAAAAAGCAATTATTTACCCTACTTTTTATTACCATCTTTTTCTCTTGTCAAAATCATCAAAAGATTTCTGATATAGCAGTTAAAGATGCATTTTATAATCTTTTTGATGTTTTAGATAATGATCCAAAAAACTTTGGAGAAGTCGTAACCGATGATTTTTTAATTTTTGAAAACAGCAAAAGATATAATCTTGATGAATTTATTGAATTTGTTATGGGTTTTGATATAATTGAGAGTGAAAGAAAATTCAAAAACCTGTCTATAGATACTGATTCTAATTCTGCTCATATTACTTTAGATCATCACGGTGAGTTTTTAATAAATACGCCTAATGGTAAACAGAGATTAATTTTTGATTGGCTTGAAAGTGCTTATTTAATCAAGGATGGAAAATCTCTAAAATTTAAATTTTATTTTTCTGAAGCAATAAAAGACACTATTATATCACTATAACCAAATACTATAGATTCTTTAAGTGATTAGGGTTTAGTTATTTGAATATATTTTCGAAAGAGAGTTTTTGTTTTGAAGTGAAGTTTTTGACAATTTTGAGTCACCATGGATGTAAAGTTCGTCTGAATTGAAATAACTTATTCTCCCTGCCTGAAGATTTCGAAAAAATCTAGTAGCCATAATTACTAATTCGTCTATTGATTTTGGTTGATTATATGGATGCATTTAACATCAAACATGGTCTCAGGCCTTATTTCGTTTTCAGTTACTTTCATAAATCTATCATTTGCAGTTGAGTGTCTTTAAAATCGTTAATCACGTTTGTTCCTAAGGGGAAAGAAGTATGAAAACTTCTTACGCCGACAAAACGTACATTTTCATGCAGGGCTGCATCATAATCTGTAAGTGTATCACCAAAAAAGATCATTTCATTTGTAGTTATGCTGTAGTCAACAACGATTTTCTGAATGATCTCTTTTTTTGTTTGAGGAGAACCGTATATATTGGTAAAATAATCAGTTAGTTTTCTTTTATCAAGAATTTTCTTGATCTCCTTTTCAGGTGTCCCAGTGCAAATGAACTGCATATAGTTATTCACCATACGACTGACAAACAGGTCTGCGCCAGGTATAAAAGGTGAGTCAATCACTTTTTGCAAAACAAGTGACGAAAAATAACCTCCCATGTCTTTAACTTGTTTGTCATCAAGTTCTTTTCCAAGAAAAGTTTTGTGATAGTACTTAAATTTTTCAAAACGCGAAATTCCCCCGTGGGACAGATGATAATCAATTACCTTTTTTTGTATTTCTTTTCCATATTGTGCATACATTTCTCCGAATGCTTCTGTCTTTACATTCACAGAATCGCATATCACGCCATCGAAATCATATATAATTGCTTTTATTTTATTCATATTCTGCAATAATCGTTACTGGACATCCATCAGAAGCTAATTTATCAATATTTGGAGTTTTGATTTCATCGCTGTCCATAAAACCAAAGTCAGAATAGCCAGCGTCATCAGCTAAAATTATCAAAATATTTGGTTTTGAATCAGCACAAGAAAACGTAACGATTAAAAAGGGGATTATTAAAATACTTTTTATAAAAATTTTCATTTATTTCATTTTAATTTCCCAACCAGATTCATAATTCCTTGACCAAAATAAATTAGCTTTTTTATTAGTTGTTTTTCCACTTATCTCATCAATATCGAAAGCTGTATTAGCTCTGTAGGCAATGTTAGCATAATGAACCATGCTTTGACTAATCACTGCATCTTCAATTGGTGAATTTAATTGGGTGTTATTTCTAATTGCATCAATAAAATTTTGCATATGTCTGGTGGTCATATCTCCTCCTCCACCTAGAGAAATTCCAGATTCAACATCATTTGATTTAACATTTTCAACAATATTTCCTTCCAAATCATAAACAGTATACTCTTTCCTGTTAACAAAGACGGACCCCTTAGTTCCATAAATAACAGTTCCTCTTCCACCTAACCTACTCTTTCCAAATGCATTTCTACTTCTTCCGATCCAGTTTATAGATTTATTTTCTGAAAATCTAAATTTTGCCTCCATGTTATCATACATGGTCCAGCCGTCATCTATAAAATGGTTTTTTTGGGCAAAAACACTCACATTATTTGGATAGTTAACATTCAATGCCCAACGAGCAATATCTAACTCATGAGTTGCATTGTTTCCAGCCTCCCCCGTTCCATATTCCCATCCATACCATCTCCAATTATAATCCCAAGTATCATGAGTATATTTTCTTCTTGGAGCAGGACCTTGAAACAAGTTCCAATTTAAACCCTCAGGCGCTTCCATTTCAACTTGATTTGGAACCATTCCTCTATTATTATTATAAAACGCAACAGCATTATAAGCTTCACCTATCAAGCCATCATGGATTTTTTTAATAATGTTATTAGTATGATTAGAAGATCTTTGTTGATTACCCATTTGCACAACTTTATTGAAGAATCTCATATGATTTACAATTTGGTCACTTTCTTGCATATTGTGACTACAGGGCTTTTCTAAATAAACATGCTTTCCCGACTCCATGGCTTTACATGCACCATAGGCATGCCAATGGTCTGGTGTTACCATTATTACGGCATCAACATTTTTATCATCTAGAATCTTATGGATATCAACTTCTGTTTTAGCGGAAAGCCCAGTTAAATCATTGAATTGTTTATTAGCTATTGTCATTTGCTTTTCCATCACATCACAGAAATACAAAATATCAACATTATTTAATTTGACAGATGATTTTAATAATCCTGGTAATCTTCTACCTAACCCTTGAAAAGCTATATTAATTCTATCATTTGCCCCAATAACTTTAGAATAACTTTTTGCTGAGAGTTTATTTGGTGACCCGTACAAGGTTTCATTAACAGTCAATAAACCAATGGATGCTAAGGAAACTTTTTTTAAAAATTTTCTTCTTTTATTTTTCATTTTTATAATTTAAATACTAATTAAACTTAAATTAAACGGTACTAAAAAAAATTAAAATTCTCTTACTTTAATGTTTTTAAAATATACTTCGTAACCATGATCTTGTAAAAGAATATGACCAGCATCTAAAAGTCCAAAACCAGCCCATTTTTGATATTTACTGTAATTTACAAGTGACTTAAAAACTTGGGAATACCTATCATATTCCAGCATTTTTATATTATCCAACCAGTGTTCAACGTGACCTCCATCTACAAATATTCTTGCTCTATGCCAAGTGTTGGGTTTAACATTTCTTTTTCCTCTTGATTCTTGTAAATTTTCGGCTGTTATTAAATCATACAAAGAAGCTACTGTTCTATTTCCTAAAACACCTTTCTTTGCATCAGGGTGATTTTCATCATCTAAAATTTGAAATTCAAGTCCAATTGAAGACCCTTTGCCTTGATTCATTTCAGTATCAACAAAATATTTAATCCCACTATTAGCTCCCTTTGTAATCATAAAATCTAACTCTAATTCAAAATTGCTAAACTTTTTTTTAGTAACTATATCACCACCAAACTCTGATTCTTTACCACCACTATCTATAACTTTTAATAAACCATCCTTAATTATCCATCCATTTTTAGGAAAAGTATTTAATTTTGCTCCTCTCCAACCATTTGTTGTTTCACCATCCCAAAGAAATCTCCAACCTTTAGATCTTTGGTCATCTGAGAGATAATTATCGATATAATTTATTTCAGTAGCGTAACTTTCAACAGGCCACCTGTTTTTTTCAATATCTGTTGTTGAAATTCTTAAATTTTTCCATCGCACAACCTTTCCTTCGTTCTCAACTGTATTTATAGAATGTATTTGCAATGCAATAAAACCTCTTTTGGAAGTGTCATCTAATAAATTTGAACATTGAATTCCATTAACCCATGTTCTTATAGATGTTCCCACTGCCTCAATCCTGACTTTATTCCAAACACCATTTTTAAAAGCGTTTTTTCCCTTTTCATTTCTTGTTAAAGGATACAAAAAAAGACCTCTTCTTGATTGATCATAAATCCCACCAGTCCATGATCTAAACTCATCCGTATCTAGTTCACACTGATAACCAAAAACATCTCCTTTTTTTGAGATAAGACTTCTAAATTGAACACCAGAATTTAAACCAGGAGATGCGAAAATTTCATATTCAAAAATAAAATCATCATAATGATTAATAGTCCCCATGTAGGTGCTTGGAGAGTTTAATATTGATGTTGCTTGAATTACACCGTCATTTAAAATTTCAAAGTCTGCCTGACCTTGCTTTATTTCCCAACCATCAAAATTCTTTCCATTAAAAAGTTGTGTCCAGTTTGTTTGTGACAATCCTATCAATGGAAATAACAGTAGCAAAAGAGTGTAAATTTTAATCCATTTTATTTTTATCATAATTATTGTTTTCATTAATTAAACCCCACTGAAAGCATTAAAACCTCCATCAATTGGCAAAACTACACCAGTTATAAAACTTGAAGCATCGCTACATAAAAAATGTATAGCCCCGTTTAATTCTTCGGCTTTACCAAAGCGTTTCATTGGAGTATTATTAATAATAGTATTTCCTCTCTGGGTGTAAGACCCATCTTTATTTAATAAAAGATCTTTGTTTTGATTTCCTATAAAAAATCCAGGTGCTATAGCATTTACTCTAATTTTTCCGTTAAACTTCAAAGCCATTTCTACAGACATCCACTTTGTAAAATTTTCAATAGCTGCTTTTGAAGCTGAATACCCTACAACCCGTGATATAACTCTATCAGCTGACATGGATGAATAGTTTATAATAACTCCTGATTTTTGTTTAGCCATTATTTTTCCGAAAATTAAGGACGGAATTACAGATCCATTTAAGTTTAGCTCTGTAACTTTTGAAAAATCTTCTAAAGATAAATCGAAAATATTTTGATTTTCGCCAATAGTTGCGCCAGGCATATTTCCACCAGCAGCATTTAATAAAATATCAATTTTACCAAATGTTTTTAAAACTTTTAAACTTACATCCTCTACAGATTGTTTTGATATCACATTACATTCGAAACCTACTGCTTCACCACCACTTTTGAGTAACTGATTTACAATTTGATCAATTTTATCTTTATGTCTTCCTAGAACAACAACCTTAACACCAGATTTACAAAAACTCATAGCAATTGAACTTCCTAAAACTCCAGTTCCTCCAGTGATAATTGCTACTTTATTTTCTAAACTAAATTTTGAACTCATTTTAAAATTGTTTGTATTAAATTATTAAATTTTACTTAACTATAACAAGTTAAATCATTCATTTTTATGTAGATAACAAACTTAGTTCAACGAAAAAATTTGTTTCAATTAATAATCAAATAAATTGGGAAGAAATAATGTGATAGAGGGAATATAGGTAGTTAGAAAAAGTGAAATTATCATCACAATAAAAAATGGAATTAAAGGTTTAATTACATTAACAATACTAGTTTTAGCCACACCAACACCAACAAATAATATAGATCCAACTGGTGGGGTACACAATCCAATACATAAATTTAAAACTAATATGATTCCAAAATGAACTGGATCAATCCCTAGCGTGGTAACAACAGGCAAAAAAATAGGTGTAAAAATTAAAACAGCTGGGGTAATATCCATAAATATTCCAACAATTAATAAAATTAAGTTAATTATTAGTAGAATAATCATTTTATTATCACTAAATCCAAGTAAAAAAGAACTGATTTCTTGAGGAATATTTTCAAAAGAAAGAACCCAAGACATGCACATCGAAGCACTAATTAACAACATTACTATTGCTGTTGTTTCCACAGATTTTAGAAAAATTTTAGGAAGTTTTTTTATGGATAATTCTTTATAAATAAAACCCAATATAATAGAATATAATACAGCAATAGCTGAAGCTTCAGTTGCCGTGAAAATACCAGAGATGATTCCACCGATAATTATAATTAATAAAAAAAGACTAGGAATCGCATAAAAAAATGATGCCATTATTTCTTTTAAAGTAGATCTATTACCTACTTTATATTTATTTTTTTTAGACCAAAACAAAGCTACTAGCATCAATAAAAGACCAGTCAAAATTCCAGGGATGTAACCCGCTAAAAATAATGCCCCAACAGAAACACCTCCACTAGCTAATGAGTAAACAATTAAAACATTACTAGGGGGAATAATCAGTCCTGTGGTTGCCGAGGTTATATTGACTGCTACACCAAAATCTTTAGAATACCCTTCTTTTTCCATCTCAGGCCCTAAAACACTACCCATTGCAGAAGCAGAGGCCATTGCCGAACCTGAAATTGAGCCCATTAACATTGCGGAAATAATATTTATCAAAGCTAAACCGCCAGGTAAAAAACCTACCAATGTTTTGGCAAATTGAATTAATCTTCCAGCAATCCCTCCACTATTCATTATTTGGCCTGAAAGAATAAACAATGGAACAGCCAATAAAGCAAAACTATCAAGTCCTGTAGCCATTCTTTGAGAAACTGTTGTGAATGATGATAATAGTGGAATGCTAACTAAAATTGTGAGTAAAGAGGAAATTGAAATAGACCAAGCCACTGGAACAGATATTGATATTAAAACAATAAAGGAAAAAATCAATACTAAAATTGGTATATACTCCATTATTTACAATAATTTATTAAATCCGATACTTTATAAAAAATAATTAATAATCCACTAACAGGAACTACAAAATATACAAGTGAAAGAGGGATTTGAAGAGCAGGTGAAAACTGACCTAACAAATAAGTAATATACACTAAGCGTAAACCCCCCAAAATAAAAGCGCAAAAAACAAAAAAAATAATGATATATATTATTATTTTTTTTATCATTAGTTGTGTGTTATCTGAGCTTTTATTAATAAAATAATCAATAGAGATGTGGCTATTTTGACCAGAAACATAAGCAGCTCCTAAAACACCAACCCAAATCATTAAATATCTTGCTAATTCCTCAGTGTAAGAACTTGGATTTTCTAATACATATCTAGTGAATACTTGCCAAAGAACAGTGAGAACCATTAAAAACATAATGATTATTAAAATCCAGCTTACTAAATTATCTAATCTTTTCCTTAAATTATTTATCATTTACTTTCCTTAATTCTTTCAATAAAATTATAAAGTTCAGAATTACTCTTGTAGGACTCAAAAATATTTTTTGATTGTTCTACAAAGAGTTTTTTGTCTGGAATAATAATTTCAACTCCAGCTTCTTTAAGAGCTTCTAATGATTCTTTTTCAGATTTTGCCCATAATTTTCTTTGTTCAATTACCGATAACTTAACACTATTGTTAACCCATTCTTTTTGTTGCTTATTTAAACTGTTCCAAGTGTGAGTACTCATTAAAAGGACATCAGGCAAAATAGTATGTTCATCTAAAGTGTAGAACTTACAAACTTCATAGTGTTTAGACAAATAAAAACTAGGCGGATTGTTTTCAGCTCCATCAACTACACCTTGCTGAAGTGAGGTGTATAATTCGCCATAAGAAATTGGTGTTGGTGATCCACCAAGAATCTTTACCATATCAAAAGCTGTTTTACTTTCCATAACTCTAATCTTTAATCCATTTAAATCATTTGGGTTATAAATTTTTTTTTCTCTTGTATAAAAACTTCTTGCACCAGCATCATAATAGGCTAGCCCCTTTAACCAATACTTTTCTGTTCCAGAAAGTAAATCGGATCCAATATCGCTATCAAGAACAGAGTATGAATGTTCTCTGTCTCTGAATAAAAAAGGTAATCCAAAAACTTTAATATTTGGTGAAAAGTTCTCTAGTGATCCTGCCGATACTTTTGTCATGTCCAGACTACCTATTTGCAAAAGTTCCAAACATTGTCTTTCAGTACCTAATTGTTCACTAGGGTAAATTTGAATTCTCATTTTACCTTTTGATTGTAGTTTAATAACCGAATCCATAAAAACCATAGCTTTATGAACAGAGTGAGTAGTACTCAGACCGTGTCCAAGTCTTATAATTTTTACATCTCTGTCATTAGTACAGGAAATGAAAAAAACAAAAATTAAAAGTTTTAATAAAAACTTCATTAAACTAAAGTTTAAAAAAATTTTTAGCATTATAATAACAAATATTTTGGACTATTTTTCCAAAAAATTTAATATCACTAGGCAACAAACCTTCATCAATTCCTAAAGACCTCATAACTCTCCATTTATAATGATCTCCGTCAAGCGATGCCGCATTAATATTTTTGAATGTTATGTCTTTTAATAAAATATCAGGTGATAAATGGTTATGGTAATCGATAATGGGCATTTTGGCAGCGAACTCGTGATACAATAATTTTGATGTTTTATTTTGTAATAAAAAATCTTCATTCAAAAATGTTTTAGTTGAATTAAATTCCATAATTACATGCTTTTTAAAATTCCCAACTCCAAACCTCTAAGTTCTGCTAATCCTCTTAATCTACCAATTGCTGAGTAACCTGGATTCTTGTTACTCTTATTTAAATCGTCCAACATTTGATGTCCATGATCTGGTCTCATTGGAATTTTAAAATCTAATCGCTTTTGTAAGTACCGTTTTTTTTGTTCTTTAAGAATTTGTAAAACAATTTCATACATGTCAACATCTCCCTCTAAATGGTTTTCTTCATAAAAATTACCTTTTGAATCTCTTTTTGTATTTCTTAAATGAATAAAATGAACTCTTGAAGCAAATTTATTGAAAATCTTTGCTAAGTTATTTTCTTTAATAACTCCTAAAGATCCAGTACAAAAGGTAATTCCATTATTTATATATGGTACCCTTTTAAATATAAATTCAAAATCTTCTTCATTACTAACAATTCTTGGTAAACCAAATAAAGAAATTGGCGGATCGTCAGGATGAATACACATTAAAATTCCTAATGACTTTGCGTGTACTATTATATCCTTTAAAAAATAGATTAGGTTATTCCTTAAATCATCATGACCAATTCCATTATAGTATTTTAATAAGTTTTTGAACGATTTTAAAGAATAACCTTGCTTACTTCCAGGAAGACCTTTTAAAATATTATTTTCAATTTCAATTATTTCAGGTTTTGACAATGAGTTAAAATAATCAGTTGCCTCTTTAATCTCATTTGGCATATAGTCGAGATTAGCGTTTTTTCTTTTTAAAATAAAAAGATCAAATGCACGAATTGCACTTAGGTTAAATTCCAAAGCTTTTGAGCCGTCTTTACACTTCTTATCTAATTTAGTTCGAGTCCAGTCAAGAATAGGCATAAAATTGTAACAAATAATTTTCACGCCACACATTGACAAATTTGACATGCTTTTTTTATAATTATCAATTAATTCAAGAAAATTTCCTCTTCTTGTTTTAATATTTTCGTGAACTGGAAGTGATTCGACAACATCCCATGTCAAAGCTGAACTTTCAATAATTTTTTTTCTTTTTAATATTTCAGAAACTTCCCATACTTCTCCACAATCAATATGATGAAGGGCATTAACAATTCCAGTAGCTCCGGCTTGTTTTACATGATCTAGTGAAACAGGATCATTTGGACCATACCATCTCCAAGTTTGTTTCATTAGTGTTTTTTATTAATATCTAAATATAAAAATTTATCACCGCATAACACAAACCCAGACCCCCCTCATTTTGCAAATAACAATAAGAAACGCCTAAAGAAATATTAGTGAATAAACCTGTTGAAAAGTTGTTTGGTGTTCACTCTGGTGTTCAAAAAGAAAATAGTGATATTCTAATATTGACGTAAAACCTTATAAACAGTAGAGCCAGTGAGCAGAATTGAACTGCCGACCTCTTCCTT
>CETH01032657.1_pt1 | contig 23457 bp, 20 predicted proteins | sample 361461 | NCBI WGS metagenome assembly CETH01 (sample SAMEA2622695, study PRJEB7988) | marine metagenome | isolation source: saline water (ENVO:00002010), including
CTTTTTTTATATTCTTCTTTTGAAACAATTTTTTTTTTTGCAATTAAATCTGACTCTGCTTTTTTAAGAGCTGACATTTCTTTTTCTAATTTTTTTTTCTCACTATCATATTTTTTTTTTAAAAAATCCTGTGCTCCTTTGCCTGCCTTACTATTATTTAAGATATATTTTATATCAACAAAATGCACATCAGATGAATAGGCTGCATTGTTTAAATTAAATAATAGAAAAAAGAAAATAATTATTTTAAAAAATTTCATTTTAAAAGGATGTACCAATTTCAAATTTAAAAGTTTGTGTGACGTCTGTATCAGCTGCTGTTAAATCTTGTGCAAATACAAAATTAAGAGGTCCTACAACAGTATACATGTTCGTTGCTAATCCAATAGATGATCTTATTTTGCTTGATTGTCCAACCGTTGCGTCATAATCAGTATGCCATAAATTAGCAATATCAAAAAACGCAGCTACATCAGTCTGTGTTGCTTCTGGAAGTAAATTTGGTAATGCAGCCTCAAAATTAAGAGCTGTAGCATAATTTCCACCTACATAGTCGTTTCCGTCTCTTGGGCCAACTTTTCTGGACTCAAAGCCTCTTAATCTTTTTGAAGGTATATGTAATCTTTTACTTATTCTCACATTTTCATCTATTGCAAAAACTCCTGCAGCATAGAATTTTATGGCTCCTACAACATCATCGCTAAATAAATGATATTTATTAAAAGATAATCTATTAAATATTGATCCTTGTTCTTCTGCGTAAATTGGAATTCCTTGTCCAAAACCAAAAATTGAACCGCTAGTTGGCATAAAACTTCTATCTCTTGTATCCCTATCTACACCATAGGCAAAAGCTAGATCAGTAAAAGTTCCAGCTTGTTTCGTTAGTGCTTTTGATGCTGTACTATTTACTTTTAAATCATCATAAGACAAATCTAATCGAGGTGAGAGATAGATATCATCATATTGTTCAAACCTTGTTCCTATACCAAAAGAAGTAAGAGTATTTTCGTATCCTGAATCAGGTCTATCTGCTCTCAAGCTTTGGACGCCAAATTCTAAAGTATTACCTGAAAAATTATAATTAGGATCTATAAAATCAATTTTCCCTCGAATAGAACTTTCAGTTAGTTCTAAGGAGCTATCAACTTTTAAACCTTTACCAAGATAATTATTTTCTCTTAAAGCAAACTGAAATGTTGTACCTTCTGTACCAGTACCTGCACCCGCGGAGATCTCACCTGTCGGTTTTTCTTCGACCTGAATATTCATAATTTTTAGATCTTTCGAGCTTCCGTCTAGTAATTTGTAATTTACAGTTTTAAAAATACCCTTCGATTTTAAATTAGCTATTGATTTTTCTAATTTTACTTTACTATATGGGTCACCTTCGTCTAAAAGAAGTTCAGATCTAATTACTGAATCGTTTGTTACAGTATTTCCAGTTATATTAACTCTTTCAATTTGAACTTTTCTTCCTTCAAAAATTTTGAATTCCACATCAATATAGTTATCACTTATAGTTTCAGACACGGAGTGTTGAACAAATTGCAGCTCATTATCGTCTATAATTCTATCTATCTTTTCTAATATCCGTGTAATTTTAAATGGAGAATAAAAAGTACCGCCATATTTTTCAAATTGATTTTGAAGGGAACTAAATATTGATTTATCAAAAACTGGAGAAATATTTGTAGATAACTTTTTAATTCTATATCTCTTTCCTGCATTAATACTAAAAGTTAAATCAATACCCTCACCTTCTTTGAGTGAAACGTTACTAGAAAGAACTTGTGCATCATAATAACCCTGACCTAAATAATAATTTTTTAACAATCTTTTATCCAGTTCAATTCTTTCATCATTTAAATAAACATTTTGAGAAAGAAATTTCCAAAATCTTGCCTCCTCAGTCGCTATAACATCCCTTAATCTTTTACTTTTAATTTTTTTATCACCTATAAAAATTATCTTGGATATTTTTTCTCTTGATCCTTTATCGATCGCAAATATAAGATTAAGTAGATTTGTTCCTGAATCTACATTTTGTACTCTCGCTTCTACTTTTGGAGAATAATAACCCAAAGATTTATAAAAACTTTTTATAATTTCTAAGTCTCTTTTGACGTCACTCTCAATATATGAGGCTTTTTCCTTTAATGAAAGAATATCTAAAATAACCTCAGTATATTTTTTTGTTGGCTCACCTTGTAAAATAATTGAATTAATTATTGGATTTTCTATTACAGAAATTTTTAAATTTCCATTTGTAAAATCAATCGATATTTTAGAAAAGAATTTTGTGTCATATAATTTCTTAATAATATTATCTATATCTTCTTGTGTGTAATCTTTATTAATTTCTATTTCTCCATAAACTAAAATTGTTTCATCCACTATTCTATCGTTACCGGATATTTCAACTTTATTAAGAATTTCAGCCTGTGTTTTAAAACATAAAAATGACCAAAAGATTAAAAAATACAATATGTTAGTTTTTATATTCATCTATATTTATTAATTATTTCTTCAGTTTTTTTCCTAGCCCAATTATCTATTTTAAATATTTCGTTTAAGCTTGGTGTCTTTTTTACAGCATATTTATTAAAATCTCTATCTTTAAAAATCCTTCTAATTGAGTAATAGATTCCATTAAAGCTCAATTTACTTTCTATAAAATTATTAACTAGTATTTCATTAGATGCATTTAGAATTATAGATGTTGAATTATCGTAAATATTTTTTTTAAGCAATGTAACAATTGGAAATTTTTTTTTATCAACTTTTTCAAATCTTAGATGTTGTAAATTATTTAAAAAATTACTTTTGCTTTGAAACACATTTTTAATGTTTATTTGATTATCGTAAAGGGCGTTAGCAATTGGTATTCTCATATCAGTTTCATGATATAAAAATTTACATTGTCCGTTATTAAATAGAACAATTGCATGTATTAAAGATTGCGGATGAATCAATATGTCATATTTATTTTTATTAAATGGAAAAAGCTTATAAGCTTCAACAACTTCAAAAACTTTGTTCATTAAATTTGATGAGTCGATTGATATTTTTTTTCCCATTTTCCAATTAGGATGCTTGGCGGCATCATTTGCTTTTGCTTTTTTAAAGAAATTTAATGGTTTTTTTAGAAACGGTCCTCCTGACGCAGTTATATAAATTTTCTTAATATCACTATCTTTGTAATTTTTTGTTAGCTGGTAAATTGAAAAATGTTCAGAATCTATTGGGATAATTTTAGTTTTGTATTTTTTTGAAATTTTTTTTAACAAATGCCACCCACAAATAATACTTTCTTTATTTGCTATTAATATTTTTTTACTCTTTTGAGTAAAAAAAATTGTTGGTTCAAGTCCGGCAATTCCAACAATTGATGATATTGTAATGTCAAATTTTATATTTTTTGAAATATCTGAAAATTTATTTATTATTTTTGTTTTTGAACGAATAAATTTTTTTTTAATTTTTTTAAATATAACTTTGTTGTTAACAACAAAAAATTTTGGTTTAAATTTTTGGATTTGTTTTTTTATCGTTAAATAATTTGAATTTGCTGATAGAAGTGTTATTTTAAAATTTTTTCTATCATTAATTATAACTTTTAATGAAGACTCACCAATCGAACCTGTTGATCCTAAAATAGCAATTTTTTTTATCATGGAAAGATTTTTAAACTGTACAAAATATTTGCAGTGATGACTACAAACATCAAACTATCAATTCTATCAAAAATCCCTCCATGGCCAGGTAAAATTTTTCCTGTATCTTTTAATTTGTCTAATCTTTTTAAATATGAAATTGTAAGATCTCCTGCTTGAGCAGCTAATGAAAAAATTATAGCCAAAATAAAAAATTTTGGTTTTAAAATAAAATTTGAATCTAAACCAGATATTATTCCAATTACTAATGCCAATAAAAAAACAGAACTTAATGAGAAAATAAAAGAACCTACAACTCCTGATAAAGTTTTGTTTGGACTAATCTTTGTAAGTTTTTTTCCTTTAAAAGTTTTTCCAAACACATATCCTCCTATATCTGAGCACACAGTAAGAATAATTATCCATATTAATAAAATATAAGATGATGCGGTATCATTTCTTAAATGCAACATAGAAAGTAAAGATATTACTAATGTTACATCTAAAAATATTATTGATAATTTTTTTTTAAAAGCTAAAAAGACTTCATAGTTAGCCAGAATTAAAATTGCGTATAAAAAAGATACAAGATAACTTCCTCCTTTTATTATAAAAAAAATTGATAAAGGAAAAACTACTAATGCAGTTAATATTCTTTTTTGTAAATTTTTCATATATTCCCAAAATTTCTTTTTACTCTTTTAAAGTGTTTAATAACTTTATGATAATCCTTGGTTGTAAAATCTGGCCAAAGCTTATTTATAAAGTATAGCTCAGAGTAAGCTAATTGCCATAAAAGAAAATTGCTTAACCTTTTTTTACCGCCTGTTCTTATTAAAATGTCTGGATCTGGAATATTCCATGTATAAAGATTTTTCTTTAAATTTATGGCCGATATACTCTGATTTTTTCTTCTTAATCCTTTTATCGCACTAAGAATTTCGTTTTTTGAACCATAATTAATTGCTAAGTTAACTAAAATCTTCTTACATTTTTTTGTTCTTCTCATAGATTCCAATAAGCGTGTCTTTACTCGATTGGGAAGACCATTTATTTTTCCAATTATATTAATTTTAACGCTGTTTTTAACTAGATTATTTATCTCTTTAATAAAATAATGATCTATCAACTTAAACAAAAATGTTATTTCTTTTTTTGGTCTTTTCCAATTTTCACTTGAAAAGGTATAAAATGTTAAAATTGGAATCTTTATTTTAATAGAATCTTGAACTAATTTTTCTATTACTTTTATACCATTTAAATGCCCAAAGTTTCTGGATTTTCCCCTTTTTTTACCCCATCTTCCATTACCGTCCATGATGATGGCGATATGGTTAATTTTATTCATAGAGTAAGAATTTCTTTTTCCTTATCGATTAATATTTTTTCAATTAAAGAAATGTTTTCATCTGTACTTTTTTGTACTTCACTTTCGTGATTTTTGCTTTCATCTTCACTAATTTTTTTTTCTTTTAAAAAATTTTTTATGGCATCATTACATTCTCTCCTAATATTTCTTATCGAAACTTTTGCTTTTTCTCCCAAATTTTTTAAAACCTTGGTCAATTCTTTTCTTCTTTCTTCAGTTAACTGAGGTATATGAATTCTGATAATTTGACCGTCTACTTGAGGATTGACTCCAAGATTTGATTTTTGAATTTCAGAGTCTACTAATTTAACATTATTTTTATCCCACACCTGAATTGATATTGTTCTAGCTTCAGGTACAGTTATGGTTGCAAGTTGGTTTATTGGCATTTTTTGTCCATATACATCAATCCTAATTAAATCAAGCATAGCTGGGTTTGCTCTTCCTGTTCTTAGTGCATTAAGATCTTTTTTAAATGAAGCTATCGTTTTGTTCATTTTTTCAGATATTTCTTTTTTGTCAAAAACAGACATTCCTTAATTAAATACCTTCTCCAACTTTAAATCTAATAAAATCTGTAACACTAATTTCCTCATTTTTTGAGTGTTCCTTGAGAACTTCTCTAACTTTCATTTTAGTATCCATTATCCATACTTGATTTAAAAGTGTATTATCAGAAATAAATTTTTGAATTTTTCCTTTAGCAATTTTTTCTATCATTTCATTTTTCTTACCACTATTTTTTAACTCCTCTTTTATTATTTCAAGTTCCTTATCTAGAACATTTTTCTTAATACCATTCTGATCGATAGCAATCGGTGATTGTGCAGCAATATGCATTGCTAACTTATTTCCTATATCTTTTAAATCATCTGATTTATTTGAATTTAATTTTACAATTGACACCACTTTTCCAATATTTTTTTCTAAGGAGTTATGAACGTAACTAAAATTTGATCCGCTATTATCGAAAAATTTGCTTCTTCTTATCGTAATTTTTTCTCCTATTTTTGATATTAGTTCTACTAAGTTTTCTCCAACTGTTTTACCATTTTTCATTTTAGATGAATTTAATATTTTTAAGTCACCTTTCTTCTCAAAATTAATTTCAGAAATCTCTTTGCAAAAGTTAATGAAATTATTATTTTTTGCTACGAAGTCCGTTTCGCTGTTTACTTCGATTGCAGATACGTTGCCTTCATTTTCATTAATTAATACTAGACCATCAGCTGCGACCCTGCTCATTTTTTTGGATGCTTTAGCAATACCTTTTTTTCTTAAGTATTCTATTGATTTTTCTATATCACCTTTATTTTCAGTAATCGCTAACTTACAATCAGAAAAGCCTACGCCTGTGATCTCTCTTAGTTTTTTTATATTTTCAAGGATTTTATTTTCGGACATTATAAGAAAATTTATTTACTATTTTTCTTTTTAATCGGTGTTTTTTCTTTTTCTTCAACTTTTTTAATTGGTTTTTCTTCCTTTAATTTTGCTTGTTTTGTTCCAACAAATTTTTTGGCATCAAGAATTGTTTGCTTTAAAACTTCACAATATAAATCTATAGATCTTCTAGCGTCATCATTACCTGGTATTGGATAATTTATTCCTGTTGGATCAGAATTTGAATCAAGTATTGCAACAATAGGTATATTAAGTTTTATTGCTTCTTTAACTGCTAATGACTCCATATTTGTATCTATAATGAAAATCATTTCAGGGACTTTATTCATATTAGAAATACCTCCTAATGATCTTTTCAACTTATCTTTTTCTTTTCCAAGTTTTAGTATTTCTTTTTTTGTAAATCCTATATCTTCTTTAGATAAATCTTTTTCTAATTTTTTTAATCTCTTAATTGAATTTTGTATTGTTTTCCAATTTGTTAACATACCACCCAACCACCTGTAATTTACAAAAAACTGATCTGTATCATTAGCTATTTTTAAAACAGTATCTGCAGCTTGTTTTTTTGTTGAAACAATTAATATTTTTCCTCCACCTGAAATACATTTGTGAATTTCTTTCATGGCATTTTTTATTAAAACAACTGTTTGGGTAAGATCAATTATATGAATTGAATTTTTTTCTCCAAAAATAAAATCTTTCATTCTAGGATTCCATCTTAATGTCTTGTGTCCAAGATGAACTCCTGCTTCTAATAATTGTTTTATTGTTACGTTTGGTATATTCATAATTTTTCCGGTTAAACCACCACAGCTTTCCTTTCGGACCGGTGGGAATTACCCCTGTGCTGTGTGCGAAATTAAGTAGTAATTATAATTAATTTGTTAAAAAATCAAGATGTTAAAAACTTATTTTTTTGACATAATCTACGTTCCTTAAATTTTTAAACGTATTAAAGTTGAATTTTCTAGGCTTTTTTAGTGAAAATAGGTAGGTCTTAGAGTTCTTTTTTATTTTAATTTGAACATTTGTCTCACCTGTTTCGTTTAACATACTTTGCAACTCTTTAAGATTGGAATTGTTATTTATTTCAATTACTACTTTCTCATATGATTTTTTTACAAAATCATCAAGTGGCAAAATATTTTTAACATTAATTCTTCTCCCCAAATTCGTGCCTTTAGCTGTATCTTTTTGCAATGTCAAAACAAAAGAATTTGCAGCTTTTAACTTTTCTCTATTTAAAATCAATTGTTCAGAAAAAATAAACAATTCGAATTCACTTTTTAAATCTGAAAATTTTATAATAGCAAAGGGTGTTCCTTTTGAACTCTTTTTTTCTTGAATTGACATTATAGTTCCAGCTACTAATGAATTACTATCTGAACTTTCTATGAATTCATTAAAAGAACGAATTCTAGATTCGTTAAAAAAGTCCTTATACATATTAATAGGGTGATCTGACATGTAAAAACCAATTGAATAAAACTCATTCATTAAGGTTTCATTTTTAGACCATGGTTTAAGTTTATTTATTTTAAAAATAGACTCTTCCTCATTATTTTTAGATGAAAAAAGACTACTTTGATTACTTGTTTTTTCTTCCCAAAGACTTTTGTTAACTTGAATTAATTTTGGAATAGAATTTAACAAAGAATTTCGGTCAACTTTAAAAACATCAAACGATCCGGCCTTAACCAGTCCTTCCAATTGTAATTTATTTATATCTTTAGGATTCGCTCTTTTAATAAAATCATTTATGGATTTATACGGACCATTTTGTTCCCTTTCCTTTATTAAACCAGATATTGCTTCCTTTCCGACGCTTTTTATTCCTGATAAAGCGTAATAAATTTTATTTTTTTCAGACTTAAAATCTGCGAAGCACGTATTTATATTAGGTCTTACTATTTCAATTTTTAATCTTTTTAATTCCTCAACAAACTCTCTTAATTTATCTGTATTAGATAATTCAGTTGACATTGTAGCAGCTATAAAATCTTCGGGATAATATTTTTTTAGATATGCTGTTTGATAAGCAATTAAAGCATATGATGCAGCATGACTTTTGTTAAAACCGTATTCTGCAAATGGTTTAATTTTCTGAAAAATAAAAGAGGCAATATCTTTTCTAATTCCATTATTTAATGCTCCTTTAATAAATTTTTCCTCTTGTTTTTCTAATTCCTTTCTCTTTTTTTTTCCCATAGCTTTCCTTAAAATGTCTGCTTCTCCAGGGGTAAATGACGCTAGAGTCTGCGCAATTTGCATTACCTGTTCTTGATAAATAATTATTCCGTATGTTGGTTTTAAAATTTTTTCTAAACTTTCATGAATATAATCTGGTTTTTTTAATCCATTCTTACAATCATTATAAATTGGAATATTGTTCATTGGACCAGGTCGGTATAAAGCTACCAAAGCAATAATATCTTCGAACTTATTAGGTTTCATTTGTTTTAATGCAGATCTAACTCCAGAACTTTCAAGTTGGAACAACCCAGTAGTCTCGCCAGTTGATAACATTTCGAATATATTATTATCGTTTAATGGTATTTTTCTTATATCCAATTCTATGTTTTTATTTTTTAATATTTCGATTGTTCTATTTATCAAAGTTAAAGTATTTAATCCCAGTATATCGAATTTTACCAAGCCCGCGTCTTCCGATGAGTGCATATCAAATTGGGTTGAGGGCAAAAGTAAGTCTGAACTATTGTCCTTGTAGAGAGGAACTTCTTCAGATAGTTTTTCTCCAGCTATAACTACTCCTGCTGCGTGAGTGGCTAAATTTCTGTTTAATCCTTCTAGCTTTAATGAAAGTTCTATTAATTTTTTAACTTTAGGATTATTTTTTTCTTCTTCTTTAAATCTGGGTTCCCTAGCTATTGACTCTTGTAAACTTAATGGGCGTGAGGGATCAAAAGGAATCATTTTACAAATTCTATCAACGTGTCCGTATGGTAAGCCAAGAACTCTTCCAATATCTCTTAAAGCCATTCTGGCTTTTAATTTTCCAAATGTTATTATGTGAGCAACACCATTTTTATATTTTGATTTTAAATATTCAAAAACTAAATCTCTTTTTTCTTCACAAAAATCTATATCAAAGTCAGGCATTGATATCCTGTCAGGATTTAAGAATCTCTCAAAAATTAAACCAAATTCGATAGGGTCTAAATCTGTGATATCTAAACAATACGCAACTAATGAACCAGCACCAGATCCTCTGCCGGGTCCTACAGGAATATTATTACTTTTTGCCCATTTAATATAATCAGATACGATTAAAAAATAGCCTGAGTAATTCATTTTATTAATTATGTTTAACTCATGATTTAACCTTTCTAAGTATTTTTTTTGAATTTGTTTATGATTTTTATTAATATTTTTTTTTAAAATGAATTTTTCTAATCTATTTTTTAAACCGATTTCTGACTGATATTTAAGTTCTTCTTTCTCAGTTTTGTTATTTAAAATTTTTAAAGATGGTAAAATTGGTTCAGATTTTTTTAATTTATAATTAAATCTATATGGAAAATTATAATTGTTTTGAAGTGCTTCCGGGATATCTTCGTAGAGTTTATTCATCTCATCAGAAGATTTAATATAATGCTGGTCAGTATATTTTTTTCTGTTATTCTCATCAATATAAGTTTTTTCTCCAATACACAAAAGCGCATCGTGAGCTTCGTACATATCTTGGTCAATATAAAATACTTCCTGTGAGGCTATTAGCGGAATATTGTTTTTATTAGATAAATCTAAAAAAACATTCTCAAGTCTCTTTTCACTTTTATCGTTATGTCTTTGTATCTCAAAATAAAATGAGTCAGAAAATATTTGATTTAGTTTTGCGGCTAGAAGATCTACCTGTTTAATTTTATTCTTTTGAAGTAGATTAAAGAATAGAGAGTCAATTCCACCACTTAAAACCAAAACATCTTTACTATTTTTTAAAAGTTCTTCAATAGAACAATGCGGAATATCGTTACTATTTGTTTCTAAAAAACTTTTTGAAGATAATTTTACTAAATTGCCGTATCCGCGTTCTGTTTTTGCAAAAATAGGTAATTTACCAATTGTATCAGAATATTTAAAATTTATTTGCGTTCCGATAATTGGTTGAGTTCCTGCTTTACTGATTTTTTCGGAAAACTCCAGGGCTCCACACAAATTTAAACTGTCGCTCAAGCCTACTGCTTTAATTTTATTTTCTTTACAATAATTAGCTAATTCTTCTATTTTAATTGCGCCTTCACAAAGCGAATATTGAGTATGTATTTTAAAATTTGTAAATTGATTTTTTCCATTAATCATTAATTCTTTTTATATTACCATTGCTTAGGCTTAAAGTATAATCAGCTTTTTTTGCTAATTCTCTATTATGAGTTGCAATTAAAATTATTTTATTTTTTTCCTTGAGTTTTAAAAAATATGAAAAAACCTCTTTTGAATTTTTATAATCTAAATTTCCAGTTGGTTCATCTGCAAGTATAATTTTAGTTTCTGCGATAAGTGATCTGGCAATTGCAACTCTTTGTTGTTCGCCTCCTGATAGGTCAGATGGAAAATGATTTAATCTATGTCCTAAATTTACTTTTTTTAAATATTTCTCTGCTTTTTTTACAGCAAAACTATAGCTTTTGTTTCTAATTATTAATGGAATTGCAACATTTTCTAAAGCTGTAAAGTCTGAAAGTAAATTGTTGTTTTGAAATATAATAGAAATGTAGTCTCTAACTATTTGGTTTTTTTTATTTTCGGTTAAATTAAAAGTGGAGTTTCCTAAAATAGATATTTTTCCTTTCGTCGGTTTGTCAAGTAAAGCCAACAAATGCAAAAAAGTAGATTTTCCCGATCCTGAGGGACCGATTAAAGCTATAACTTTACCAGATTCTAAGTTTATTGTTACGTCTTTTAATACTTTTATAGAAGAGTTATTGTTTGCAAACTGCTTACTTAATTTTTTTATTTTAATTAAAAATCTATTCATATTTTAAAGCTTTAATTATTTCAATTTTTGTTACTGCAAGAGCTGGAAATAGTGAAGCTAACGCAGTAATTACGATTGAGAAAATTGATATTGATAAAATAGATTTGATACTTATTTCACTTGGCATTTCACTTAAAAAATAAACATCTTCGGGAAAAATATGTAAATTAAAAGTAAATGATAAAAACTGTCTAATTTCCTCGATATATATAGAAAAAATTACACCAAAAATAATACCAGCAACCGTAGCTAAAAAACCTATTGAAAATCCCGTTAAGAAAAAAGATTTAACTATTGATTTTTTTGATAAACCCAGTGATTTTAAAATTGCTATCTCTTTAGTTTTATTTTTTATTAAAATTGTTAGCCCAGAAATTATGTTAAATGCAGCTACAATAATTATTAAAGTTAAAATTAAAAACATTACATTTCTCTCAACTTTTAGTGCTGAAAAAAATGACTTATTAAGATCTGACCATGAGTTTACATAAAAATTAGAGGTTTTAGTTTGTATTTCATTTTTATACTTTTCTGCATCCAAAGGATTATTCAGGTAGATTTCTAAATCAAACTCGTCAGGAGCTTTTTCAAAAAAAGAAAGGGAATCTTGCAAATTAAAAAAAGTTACATTTCTATCGAATTCATATAAACCACTACTAAACACAGCAGCAATTTTAAAAATTGATTGTTTTGGTATTGTACCAAGAGGTGTTGACAATGATGAAGAGGACATAATATTTATTTTATCACCAACCACTACTCCAAGTTCAATTGCCAAATGTTTCCCTAAAATTATAGTACCATCTTTAAAAGATGAAAGTTTACCGTCAATAATATTTTTTTTAAAAAAATTTAAATCATTTATTTTTTTTGACTCAATCCCCCTTATTAAAATACCTTTTGCTAAATTGCTTTTCATTACAACTGCTTCGCCATTTAACGTTTTAATTATATTAAAATCTTTATATTCTTCTCTAAGTTTTGAATAAAATTCTTCATTAATATTTGAGCTGTAGGGTTTAATAGTTATATGTGAATTAAAACCTAATATTTTGTCAGTAAGTTCAGTTCTAAAGCCATTCATTACTGACATTACTATTATTAAAGTAGCAACACCCAACATTATTCCTAAAAAGGAAAAAATTGAAATGATTTTTAAAAAACCTTCTTTTTTTTTGGGTCTTAAGTTTCTTGCGGTTATTAGTTTTTCTACAGTGGTAAGCAATTTATTTTTTCAAAAGTTTTATAATTTCAATTAGACTCAACATTTGTGACTCTTTATCTATTTCTTTAAATTCATACACATCTTTCTTAGCTTTTGAACCAATAACAATTTGAAAAGGAATACCTAAAAGATCATGTTTTTTAAATTTATTTGAAATATTTTCTTCTATATCATCCAGTAATACATCTATTCCTTTCGATTTAAGCTCGTCATAAATTTTTTTTGCTTTTATAAGATTTGAAGAATCATTTTTATTTATAGCCGTTATAATCACTACATCAAAAGGTGAAACTGATTTTGGCCATTTCATTTTGTCATTTAAATATTTGGCTTCAATTATTGCACCTACTAATCTAGAAACTCCGATACCGTATGAACCCATTTTTACAAAAGTTTTTTTTCCATCTTTAGCATCAACGGAGCATTTCATAGGCTTGGAATATTTGTCTCCAAAATAAAATATATGCCCTACTTCTATTCCTTTTGTTTGTATTTGGTATTCTTTTTTTACGTTATTATCAAAATCTTCTTTTTTAAATTTTTCATCTGTAACAGCGTAATATTTTGAAAAATCACTTCTCATTTTTTTTAAAGATAAATCATTATTCCTATATTCATCAATTGGAACCTCGAATATCCTCTTATCTGAATATATTTTGCTTTCTCCCGTATCAGCTAAAATTACAAATTCATGAGAAAGATCTCCGCCTATTGGACCTGTATCAGCTTTCATGGGTATTGATTTCAAACCTAAGCGCTGAAATGTTTTTAAATAGGCGTAAAACATTTTGTTGTATGAAATAACAGCATCATTCTCCGTTAGATCAAATGAGTAAGCGTCTTTCATATAAAATTCTCTACACCTCATAACTCCAAATCTTGGCCTTAATTCGTCTCTAAATTTCCACTGTATGTGATAAAATATTTGCGGCAACAATTTGTATGATTTTACGCTAGATCTAAATATTTCAGTGACTTGTTCTTCGTTTGTAGGTCCATATAACATTTCTCTATTCTGTCTATCAGATATTCTAAGCATTTCTTGTCCGTAATCGTCATATCGACCACTTTCCTTCCATATTTCTGCTGACTGTATAGTTGGCATTAGCATTTCTTGAGCACCTATATTATTTTGTTCTTCTCTGACTATTTTTTCAATTTTTTTCATGATTTTAAAACCCAATGGTAACCAAGAATAGATACCAGTTGACGATTGACGTATCATTCCTGTCCTTAACATTAATTGATGTGATTTAATTTTTGCTTCAGCAGGCAATTCTTTTGTTATTGGAATAAATAATTTAGATAATAACATTATAATCTTGCAATATTAATATTGGTGAAAGGTTTTTTTCCAGTTCTGTCTTTGATAATTTTTCTACAAGTTTGTTTGACAGTTTCAATTAAATTTTTTTCTTGATTTTTGTTTTTCATTGAAAATGTTCTACACGTATTAAAGATTTTGTCTTCCATTTCAAAAATAACTTTTTCATCAAAACTATTTTCAGGTATACCTCTATAAGATATTACAGGTTTACTAAGTTTTCCTCTATTGTTTAATATTAGCGTAATTTCTAGATATCCATTTAAGGATATATTCTTTCTTTCTTTAATTGACTGAGAGTTTTCACCGACCGCTATATTTCCATCAAGATACATTCTTCCTGATGGTGCCTTATCTATAATTTCAGGGTTCTCTCCTGGAAAAATTCTTACAATATCTCCATCTTCAATTCTCAAAGCATACGGTACCTGCATTTCCTTAGCAAATTTAATATGTTCATTCATATGTCTATGTTCACCATGAACAGGAATTATAGATTCTGGTTTAACCCAATTATACATATCTTTCAAATCGTCTCGGTTTGGATGACCAGAAACATGAACAAAATCTGTTTCCTCTGTTATTAACTCTACATCCTGCCTAACAATATCATTGTGTAGTGAATAAAGTTTTTTTTCATTACCTGGTATTATTTTGGATGAAAAAATAACAGCATCTCCTTTTTCTATATAAACATCAGGGTGTATACCTTTTATAATTCTTTTCATAGCGCCCATTGGTTCACCTTGGCTACCTGTACATAAATAAACAATTTTCTCTCTAGGAATTTTTTTTGCATCTCTTGGGTCTATAGGATTTCTTACGTTGTTTAAATATCCACACTGCCTTGCAGCTTTAAATATTCTATTCATAGAACGACCTACTAAAGAGACTTCTCTATTAATTTTCTCTGCACAATAAAAAACACTCTCCATTCTTGCAACATTAGAAGCAAAAGACGTAACTATAATCTTTTTTGATTTAAGTGACATTATTTTTAAGAGACTATCTCTGACATCTAATTCTGAGCCCGCTCTTCCAGGGTTAAAAATATTAGTTGAGTCACAAATCATTGCTAAAACTTTACTTTTACCAATTTCTTTTAATTTTTTTTCATTTATTTTGTCACCTATCAGAGGATTTGGATCAATCTTCCAATCTCCGGTATGAAGTAAAGTTCCTGCGGGTGTTTTAATGGATAATCCATTTGGTTCAAGAATTGAATGAGTTAAATTTATAAATTCTATATCAAATGGTCCAAGTTTAATCTCACCATTTAATTTTACAATTTTTAAATTTGAGGTTATATCTATTTTTTTTTCTTTAAATTTTTCTTGAATTAAAACAGCAGTGAAAGGAGTTGCGTAAATATTGCATTTTAAATCTGGCCAAATGTGTGAGATTGCACCTATGTGGTCTTCATGAGCATGAGTTAAAATAATTCCAAGTAAATCATCTTTTTTATCTATAATGTAGGCAGGATCTGGAAAAATTAGGTCAATTCCCGGTATAGAATCGTCGGCAAAACTTACGCCAGTATCAACAATTATCCATTTCTGTTTTTCATTATCTCCATATGCATACAGATTCATGTTGCCGCCAATTTCACCGGAACCTCCTAAAGGACAAAAAATTAATTCTTCTTTTTTCATATAAGAAAATTTTTATAAATTTTTATAATACCTTGCATAGTTATGTCGTTTTCTATCTTTGCTTTTTTAATTAAACGATTTTTAAAAAGGTAAGAATACCCACCGGTTAATATTAATGTAAAATTAACATTATTTTTTTTAATTATTTTCTTTATTATATTATTTATTAATCCCTCATAACCCCAAAAAAAACCTGAAGCTAATGCTTCTTTAGTGTTTTTGCCATAAATTTTTGGATACTTTCTAAGCTTGAACATAGGTAAAAGTGCAGTAGATGAAAATAAGTTTTCAATTGAAAGTTTTATACCTGGCGCAATAACGCCACCGTCATAGATAAAATTTTTTTTTATAACATCAAATGTAGTTGCAGTGCCAAAATCTATTATTATACAATTAGTTTTAAATTTATAATATGCCCCTATCGAGTTTGCAATTCTATCTGATCCGAGTTGAGAATACTTTTTAACTTTAAATTTCATGATTTTGTTCAATTTAAATTTTTTAATCTCATAAACATTCAATTTCTTTTTTTTAAAGATTTTAGATATTTTTTTAAAAACTTTAGGTACAACGCTTGAAAATAAAACTTTATTATTTGTATCTTTTTTAACAATCTGATTTAATTTATTTCTTAAATTTGTATCTAAACGGAAATTTTTTGTTTCAAACAAATAAGTATTTGTTATCCTAAAATTTCTATTTATTTTACAAATTTTGATGTTTGTATTTCCAATGTCGCCAATTAGATAATTCATATTTTTTTTTTAAATTTTTTAATATTTCAGAGTTACTTATAGATTTATTAGAGCATTCCTTTAAACATATCGATTTAAATTTATTATTATTTGGTGCAATTAAAGTATTTATTCCTATGCCTATTACTAAAAAGTTTTTTTTTTCGATTTTTATCAACTCCTGAAGTATTCCGCAAACTTTTCTGCTTTTGATGAGTAAATCATTTGGCCATTTAATTTTAATTTCAAATCTAGAGTACTCTTTTAATATATTTTTAATTATCATGGGATTTATTAAGGAAAATTCACGAGAGCTGGGCATATTCTTTTTCAATTCAAAAAAAACTGTCGCAAAAAAATTTCCTTTTAATGAGACCCATTTTTTACCCATGGTACCTTTGCCTTTTGTTTGTAAATGAGAAATCACAATTCCATTTTTCTTTTGTTTAGATTTTATGATCTTAATAGCTACATCATTAGTACTTTTTACGCTCATGTATTTGATAAATTGTAGTTTCATTAATAGATGCTAATTCCTGCAACAATCTCATTTAAAAAAGATGGAAATAAAAAGAATGTGATTAATAATAAGCAGCTTAAAATTATTGGTCCATTAATTTTAAAATCTGTAAATTTCTCAAAAGGTCTTTTTGGTTCATCAAAATACATAATTTTTATAATTCTTATATAATAGAATGCTGAAACTACTGTGGTTACTAAACCAATAATAGCGAGAGTATACATTTCACTTTCAATAACAGCCATAAAAATATAAAATTTCGCAAAAAAACCTGCTAAGGGAGGAATTCCTGCAAGAGAAAACAATATTATCATTAATCCAAGTGACATGAGAGGATGATTTTTTGAGGCTCCAGATAACTCATCAATTTCTTCAATGTACTTTCCTCCTCTTCTCATTAAAAGTATGCAAGCAAAAGCACCTATATTCATTACAACATAAATAGATATATAAACTAAAGTACTTTTAAATCCATTTTCACTACCTGCAGCAATTCCCGCAATTGCATAACCAATATGTCCGATAGAACTGTATGCCATTAGTCTTTTAATATTTGTTTGTCCAATAGCTGCTACTGCACCTAAAATCATTGAAGCTATTGACATGAAAACTAAGATGTATTGCCATTCATCTAAAATTCCTTTGAAAGGCAAATACATAAATTTGATAAATATCGCAATACCTGCAATTTTTGGAACAACAGAAAAAAAACTTGTCACTGAAGTTGGGGCGCCTTGATATACATCAGGCGTCCACATGTGAAACGGAACTGCTGAAATTTTAAACGATAATCCAACGAGAATAAAAACCATTCCGAAAATTATTCCAAGATTGAAATCTGTACTAATAATAGCTATTTCTTCAAAATTTGTGGAACCAGTAAAACCATATATTAAAGAACAGCCATAAAGAAGAAGTCCTGATGACAGTGCACTTAGAACAAAATATTTAATTCCAGCTTCTGATGATTTTATATTATCTCTATCTATAGTGGCTAAAACGTATAAAGCTAGAGACTGTAACTCTAATCCTAAATAAAACAAAATTAGATCATTAGAGCTTACCATAATGAACATTCCAAGAATAGAAAGTAACATAAGTATTGGATACTCAAATTTATTACTTTTAATATCAATAATATATTTTTTTGATATTAAAAAAATAAAGAATGCAGATATGAGAATTAATGTCTTAGTGTAAAGTGAAAAATTATCTAAAGAAAAACTTGAATTAAAAAGCTTAACTGACTCATCGTTCCCACTTAGAATTATTAATAAAATAGAAATGATTACAATCATTGAAAGTTTGTAAATTATTTCAAAGCTATTTTTTAAAAATACACCAATAATCAGTAGTGAGAATATTGAAACCGATAAAAAAATTTCAGGTATTAAAAATTTAATATCTATCATTGTTATTTTGAAGCTATTCTTTGAGCAATTTCTATGTTGTAATTGTTAATCAGGTTATCAACTGATACTTTCATTGTTTCAGTTAACACTTCAGGATAAAAACCAAAAAATATTACCATAAAACATAAAATACCAAGCATAAAACCTTCAGAATGGTTAACATCTTTAATTTTTTTAAGTTGAATATTTTCTAATTTTCCAAATATTACTCTTTTATAGAGCCACAGTATGTATGCTGCTGCTAGTATAACTCCGATACTTGCAAGTATTGCTACCAAAAAGTTGACTTTGAAGGTCCCTAGTAAAACTAAAAATTCCCCAACAAAACCACTAGTTCCCGGAAGACCTAAGGTCCCTAATGCAAAAACCATAAAAAGAATTGAGTATTTAGGAAGAACATGAACAATACCTCCATAAGACTTTATCATTCTAGAATGGGTTCGATCATAAAGAACTCCAACGCTTAAAAATAATGCTGCAGAGATTAATCCATGACTAAACATCTGTATTATGCTTCCCTCTATGCCTTGTTTATTGAAAGTAAAAATTCCCATAGTAACAAAGCCCATATGCGCAACTGAAGAATATGCTATTAATTTTTTCATATCATCTTGCATTAAAGCTACTAGAGACGTATAAATTATAGCGATAAGACTTAAGACGAATATTAAAGGCGTGAAATATTCTGAGGCAATTGGAAACATTCCGACTGAAAATCTTAAAAAACCATAACCACCCATTTTTAATAATATTGCAGCCAAAATTACTGATCCGGGTGTAGGGGCCTCAACGTGTGCATCAGGCAACCAAGTATGTACAGGCCACATTGGTATTTTAACCGCAAATGAACTAAAAAAAGCTAGCCATAATAAATATTGAAATTCAGATGGAATTTTCATTTCATAGATTTCAGTAAAATCAGTAGTTCCAGTAATCCAAAATATTGCAATAATTCCAACTAACATTAAGACCGAACCTAAAAGGGTATATAAGAAAAATTTAAATGCTGAGTATACTTTTCTAGGTCCTCCCCAAATACCAATAATTAAAAACATGGGTATTAAGCCTGCTTCAAAAAATAAATAAAAAATTACTAAATCAAGTGAGCAGAAAACTCCTATCATGAATGTTTCTAAAACAAGTATTGCTATAAGAAATTCTTTTAATCTGGTTCTAACACTATTAATACATGAAATAATACATAAAGGAGTAATAAAAGCTGTCAAAATAATAAATAAAATTGAAATTCCATCTATTCCAAATTTAAATTTGATAAAACCACTTATCCAATTAATTTCCTCAACAAATTGAAAATTAGAGGTCTTGTTATCAAATGAATACCATAAAAATAAACAAATGAATAAATTTACTAGACTTGTAAAAATTGAAACGTAAATTGCACCATTATTTAATTCACCTTTATCGGTTCGCGTTAAGAATACAAAAAAAGCACCAATTAAAGGCAAAAAAGTAATTGAGGATAATATTGGAAAGTTCATTTATAAAAAATAAAAATAGTTAGTAATAAAGATAAGGCAATTAGCATTACGAATGCATAATCGTAAATATATCCGCTTTGAAATTTTACAGTCTTTCTTGAAATAATTCTTACAATTTTTGATATCCCATCAGGGCCAAATCTATCAATAGTTTTGATATCCCCAGATTTCCAGAAAAAAGATCCTATTTTTTTAACTGGATTTACAAAAATATAATTATATAGTTCGTCAAAATACCATTTGTTTAATAAAAATTTATAAATCAATTTATTATTAGATTTAATTTTTTCCAAAAATTTACTGTTTATAATATATAGATAATATGACAATGGGATTGATGCCGTTACTAATACCGGCGTACTATACAATACCCAGTTTGGTATTTTTGTGTGATCGAAAGACTTCAATATTAACAAAGAATCCTTCCAAAAATTTTCATAGTTATGTCCAATTAAAAAATCTTTAAATAAGAATCCTGATAAAACCGAACACAAAGCCAAAATTACTAATGGAAAAATAATTATTAGTCCCGAGTCTTTTATTTCCATTTTAGATAAATTGAAATTATTAAATTTTCCGTGGAAGGTTTTAAATATTAATCTCCAAGAATAAATTGCTGTCAGAAAAGCTGTGATTATACCTGTTGCAGAAGCAAAATAACCAAGTTTTGATCCATTTAAATAAGCAAATTCAATAATAGCATCTTTTGAATAGAAACCTGATAAAAAAGGAAAGCCAGTAAGAGCCAAAGTTCCTATAATCATTGCAATCCATGTAAAGGGCATTTGTCTCCATATGCCGCCCATATTTCTTATATCCTGTTCGTCTTTTAGTGAATGGATAACTGATCCTGCTCCTAAAAATAGTAAAGCTTTAAAAAAAGCGTGGGTAAAAAGATGAAAAATTGCAACATGATAAGCTCCAATTCCTGCTGCAAAAAACATGTATCCGAGTTGACTACAGGTAGAATATGCAATTATCTTTTTTATATCGTTCTGTACTATTGCTACGGAAGCAGCAAAAATAGCAGTTATCATTCCGATTACGGTTATAAAGTCTAAAGCTAATTGAGAGTACTCAAATATAGGCGAACATCTTACAACTAAAAAAACTCCAGCAGTAACCATAGTTGCAGCATGAATTAATGCTGATACTGGAGTAGGACCCTCCATTGCGTCTGGCAGCCAAGTGTGCAACAAAAATTGGGCAGATTTACCCATTGCTCCAATAAATAAAAATACACAAATCAAAGTAATTAAATTTATATTTGCACCTAAAAAATTAATTTGTTTTTGTGATAATTCTGGAACTAATTGAAAAACTTCTTCATAATTTACCGTTCCAAAGAATACAAATATAAGAAATATACCTATAGCAAAACCAAAATCTCCAACTCTATTAACAATAAATGCTTTTATTGCTGCTCGGTTTGCTGTTTCCTTTTTGTACCAAAAACCAATTAATAAATATGAACATAATCCAACACCTTCCCAACCAAAAAATAACTGTAAAAAATTATCTGAAACAACCAGTGCTAACATTGAAAAAGTAAAAAGAGAGAGATAAGACATAAACCTAGCTTTGTCAGGGTCATGCTCCATGTAGCCAATTGAATAAATATGAACTAACGCAGAAACAAATGAAACTACAACAAGCATTATAGAGCTTAAAGGATCAATATTAATAGACCAATTTACTTTAAAATTTCCTGATGATATCCATTCATAAATTAAATAGTTTCCATAAATCTCGTAAAAAATACCATTGTAGAAAATTATGAAAGACAAAATTGCTGTTACACAAACTAAAAGAGTTGTAAATATTTGTGAAAAAATATCTCCAAAATATTTTAGGAAATATCCTAATGTTGCTCCGATTAAGGGCAAAAATAAAACTGCGTATTCCATTTAACCTTTCATTTCATCTATTTCTTCAACTCTAATAGACCCTTTGTTCCTGTAGTAAGTAACAATAATTGCTAAACCTATAGCAGCTTCTGCTGCTGCAACTGTTAAAATAAGCATTGTGAAAATTTGACCAGTTATATCCTGAAGAAAGATAGAAAAAGAAACTAAATTAATATTTACCGCCAAAAGAATAAGCTCAACTGACATTAATATAACAATAACATTTTTTCTATTAAGGAATATACCTAGTGTACCCAAAGAAAAAATGACTGCTCCGAGAGCTAAATAGTGACCTAGACCTATTTCAATCATCTAAATTTACTCCTTTTTCGAATTCCGTATCCACTAGTTTGACTGAATCTTCTCTCTCTCTTGAAACTTGATCAAAATATTTTTGTTTTTTAACGCCTTCTCTTTTTCTATAAGTCAGAACTATTGCACCAACCATAGAACACAATAAAATTATTCCAGAAATTTGAAATAAATGGATATATTCAGTATATAAGACGTTTCCAATTAAATGTGTATTTGTAAAATTTTCATCAAATGACAAAAATTTTGTTTCTGCAAAAGTATTTCTATATTTCCAACCGCCAACTATTACTATAAGTTCCAATAAAATTACAGAACCTACTATTAATCCTACAGGTATATGGCCAGTCTTTTTTGTGCCTCTGAACCATGATAGTTTTTGTTCGGTCACATTCATTAACATTACTACAAACAAAAACAACACGGCAACTGCACCCACATACACTATCAACATCATCATTCCTAAAAACTCTGCTCCAATCATTATGAATAAGCAGGCTATAGAAATAAAATCTAAGATCAGAAAAAAAACAGCATGTACAGTATTTCTTGAAACAATGACAAAAATTGCAGAAATAATTGCTATAATTGAAAAAAAATAAAAAAATAGTGCATGTGCAATCATTTGAAGCTTATCTGTAAGGTTTATCTAACTTAATATTTTCTGCCAAAACTGACTCCCACCTATCTCCATTTTCTAACAATTTTTCCTTGTTGTAATAAAGCTCTTCCCTAGTTTCAGTTGAAAATTCAAAATTTGGACCTTGAACAATAGCATCAACTGGACATGACTCTTCACAAAGACCACAGTATATGCATTTAAGCATATCAATATCATATCTGGTTGTTTTTCTACTCCCATCAGCCTTTTCCTCGTTTTCAATAGTTATTGCCTGTGCAGGACAAACCGCTTCACATAATTTACAAGCAATACATCTTTCCTCACCATTTGGATATCTCCTCAAGGCATGTTCTCCTCTAAATCTAGGACTTATTTTACCTTTTTCGAAAGGGTAATTTATTGTTTTCTTTTTTTTTAAAATTTCTTTAAAAGCAATGAATATTCCTTTAACAAATTCAGATAAAAATATTATTTTTAAAAATCTATTTAATTTCATAAAAAATCATTTTGGTAATAAATCAAAGTAAACTAAAAAACTTGCAGTTAGAATTACATATATCAATGAAAAAGGTAGGAAGACCTTCCATCCTAATCTCATTAATTGATCGTATCTATATCTTGGAACTATTGCTTTAATTATTGCAAACATAAAAAATAAAAGCAAAATTTTTAATATCATCCAAAATACTCCTGGAATAATATTAAAAGGGTAAATATCGACAGGAGATAACCATCCTCCAAGAAATAAGATTGAACCTAATGCACATAGTAATAGAATATTTGCATATTCTCCTAACCAAAACATAGCATACATCATTCCTG